>ERZ761584.11-NODE-11-length-80392-cov-9.863786_pt1 | contig 80392 bp, 81 predicted proteins | sample MGYA00512168_ERZ761584 | MGnify/ENA primary metagenome ERZ761584 (study PRJEB28899, sample SAMN03785564) | bioreactor sludge metagenome | biome: EBPR Sludge; feature: EBPR Bioreactor; material: 0.22µm filtered reactor supernatant | place: Saint Lucia: Queensland...
CCGATGATGTTATGCTGATTACTTCAAGTCTAGTAGTTTCTTATATGCCAGCGCGGCCTTTTCCCAAACCTGCGCCGTCTTTTTCCAATCTTCGCTCGCCTTTTGAAGAACCTTTATTAACTTTGCTGAACTTTCGTCCTTTAATTCCATAAGGGCAATATACCCAACAACGTTTTGAAAAGAGTCAATATTGCCAAATTGGCCAATATCATCAATGACCCTTTGGATTACGGGGTACTTTAATACCTCCTTAATTTTGTTAGCCTTTTGAAAGGCTCGCTCCAAATCCTTATATGTGAATTCGGACATTTGTATTCCTCTTGAGGAGACGAATTTTAGGTTCCATTTTTGGATTATGGGAACCTTATCTTTATATGATAGCGGAGTTTATAAAACTCGGATACGCTACCAAACGTGGATAAAACGCTTACCTTTTAGGGTAACCCGGCATATGCTTTTCAATAAAAGCCATAGCCTTTTCAGCTACATGTTCCCAAGAATAGGCGGCAATTTGCCAGGATTTTGCACTATTCTCTAGCGTGGAAATTCGTTCCGTGTGCGCGTCGTCCATCATTTCGAGTATAGCAATGAGCTTAATGATTTGCTCAGTTACTGCTTCATCGGGACAAACTTCGGAAAGTTGCTCGATGATTGGATACTTCCTCACAATCTTTATTTTATCTACTTTCCTGAATTCACGGTCCAAATCGGCATCTGTATTGATTTTGTCAAATTCCGACATACAAATGAAAAAACCACCGTTTTTGGCGGTGGTTTTCCTTATTTTGGGAAAGTTTTGTTATTTTTACTTGTTGGTCAGAATGCCTTCGTCGTTATCTTCGACGTTTGCGTAGACCACGGTAACGCGCTTTTCCAGGAATTGCTCCAGATTCTCTCGCTCAATGATTTGACGCGAAGAATCCAGGATACCGATTGCGTCCTTCAGAATGGCGACTTTCTCGCCGTTTTCCTTCCGCACGAAGAATGCGCGGAAATTCGACTCGATGCGTTGCGCGTTCATGGATAGCGAATGAAAGTCAAAGAATTTCTTGTTCGCAACAACACACTTGTTGCAAACGTACATCATTGTCCCTTTTTCCGTGTTACCGCATCCTGCACGCGTTACGCGGAATTCCTTTACCTTGATTCCATTCTGGCCGTTCACATTCTCGCAACAATGCGAGATTGCACCGAACGGATTGACAACGAAATGGCAACGAATTCGGCTATCGTCACCCTTCCACCGCATTTTTTCCTTTATTGTTTCCATTGTATTTTCGTTGTTTCTTTCTTTCGTAGGAATCTGGGCCTACCCCCTAGTAGCACGGCCCGTGCCACTCATTCCATGTATCTTACAACAAACGTAACCCCTTGTGGGACAAGGGTTTATAGCGACGGTACTTTGGGCCCGGTACTTTAGATGTATCCTTTGGGAGTCGGTGCGTTACCGTTCCTCCACGACAGCGTTACCGGGCAGTAGCGATTTGGTACTTTCGTAGTGGTACTTTAGTACCGGCGGCGCCTGGGCGGGCCTTTGGTCCCGGTACTTTAGGCCCGGTACTTTCGGCCTAGGACTTTAGGCCTGGTACTTTAGTACGGAGGTTCAGGTATTATTTATTTGTTTGATATATGCTGCTTTACAAACACAAATGATAGTGTAATGACTTTCAAACTCCCTAATTGGATAGTTGTTATTAGATTGTTTGAAATTTCAATGGTACTTTCGTAGTGGTACTTTAGTTGGCGGAATCCAGAAGAATAGGTACTGACGTACGCTTGCTGGGGATGCCACTAAAGTACTAGTGCTGACTTACCAGTACTTTAGTATAGCCTAATTACAAATAGAAATGGGGCCGGATTTCTCCGGCCCCATTTCCTGCTACTTTGATTTACTCGTTCCCGTCATCATCTTCCTCGTTGTTATCCTGGGTATCGTCATCCTCCAAAGTAGAGAACGGGTCAGAAAGGTTCGCCAGGAATTCACGCGCCTTGTCATCGACATTCTCAGAAATGAGATTCTCGACGAAATCAGCATCGGGAATGTAAGGCTGTCCAGCCATCACACTAGCGGTAGCATCCTTGACAATTTCCTCACGAACCTTCGAGATTCCTCCCATGCCAGCGACAAGGCCACTACGAATCTCGGAAGCCTTTTCCCGAGCATTCTTCAAAGCCTGCAAACGAGCCTGCAAACGCTCAACGGTAGCGTTGAATTTTCCATCATTCAGCAGACTGTCGCAACGCGACAAAACGAATTCGGCCTGAGCAACCTTGGTAGCAAGATTGCCAAACGTGGGGGAATTCGCAAGCGTTTGCATCACGGCCGAAGATGTAGCGGCAGCAATCTTTGCACGAATTGCAGCGGCATCTCGCTCAGCCTTTTCGTTAGCAGAAAGAATTGCGCGGGGCTTACGAATCTTCTTACCGGGACGGAACGGGTCAAGGCTACCATAGGACAAAGAGGTTCCATTCTTGGCATTGAATTGTGCCAAGAATTCCTTTGTCCAAACAATCTTCTTTTCCTTCACAACGAACGGATTTGCGTGACGTGCCATTTTTTTGTTTCCTTTTTTATCTTTTGTTTTTCTGGTAGCAACGCGCCGCCAGGGCCCTACCTATAGCACGCGGTATGCCAAACAGCGAAGGCTAGAAATGGCCTTGTCACAGTTATAATGTTTATAGAAATAGACATGATTTTGTACCTAACAAGCTATAAGTTGTTACAGGATAAGGACTTACGGCATGTTCACCAAAAGGAACGCGTGCCCATAAAAAACGACGCCATAAACCATTGTAAAATAAGGACTTATGAATGGCATAGTATTTGCATATACAGGGCCTTTGGTACTAGTACTTTAGTTACCTAACACGGGGCTTTCGGCCTAGTACTTTAGGCCCAGGACTTTCGCCCTAGGACTTTAGGGCTGGTACTTTAGGACTAGGCTTTTGGCCTAGTACTTTAGTATTTTAGTTTGATGACTAAAGTTTCAAAACTTCAGGAGTAGTACTTTAGTAGCATATATCGCCGCACACTATCAAAATACTTACTGTAATGACCAAACTAAAGTTGTAATAGTTTAGTATTGTTACTTTGGCTAGATTAAGTACTGGTACTTTAGTACCAGGCGCAATCCAAGAGAATAGGTACTGACGTACGCTTGTTGTGTTGCGGCTAAAGTACTGGTACTGACTTACTAGTACTTTAGTGGAATCATGGTCAACCAGGATGCGGACGAAAGTACCGGGGCGAAAGGACCGGAGCGAAAGTACCAGGGCGAAAGGACCGACCTGGGCCAGCGCAGAAACGAAGGAACCCCGGGCCTTGCGGCCCGGGGTTCTGGGGTGTCGCGTGGTTGGCTGGGGCTACTCCGGGTCCGCGTCGTCCGGGTCGTCCGCGTCGTCCGGGTCGTCCGCGTCGTCCGGGTCGTCCGCGTCGTCCGCGTTGTCCTGGGCCGGGGCGTCGTCCGCGTCGAGCGCGGCGAACGGGTCCGTCAGGTTCCGCAGGAACTCGACCGCCTCCGGGCTGACGTTCTCCGCCAGCAGGGCCTCCACCTCGGCCGCGTCGAACGTGGGCGCCTGACCCGCCAGCACGGCGCCCGTGGCTTGCTCCACCAGCGCGGCCCGGACCTTGGCCAACCCCGCGAGGCCGGCCGTCGTCTGCGCTTCCAGGGTGGCGGCGCTCTCACGCGCCCGGCGGAACGCGGCCAGCCGCGCCAGCAGCCGCTCCTCGACCGCCTGAGAGCGGATGTCGTCCCGCAGCGCAGCGCAGCGGCGCAGCACGTAGGATGCTTGCGCGACCTTCGGGGCCAGCGCCCCGAACTTCGGGCTTCGGGCCAGCGCCCCCAGGACGGCGCTCTCGGTCGCCGCCTCGACCTTGGAACGGATGATGGCCGCGTCCCGTGCCGCCATCTGTTCCGCGGTCAACTTGACACGCGGGCGCCGGATGCGCTTCCCGGGGCGGAACGGGTCGGGGCTGCCGAAGCCCAACCTCGTGCCGTGCTTCAGGTTGAACCGGGCCAGCGTTTCCGCCGTCCAGCGGACGGCGGGCGCTTCCACCGTCTTGAAGGGGTTCTTGTGTCGTGCCATTGTGCGTTTCCTTGGGCCGGAAGATTCCGGCATGGTAGGGGTAAAGCACGGCCCGTGCCAAACCTCCAAAGGCCAGAAATAGCCTCCGATGGTCCCTTGGTGTTTATCAGATTAGACGTTTTATGTACCTAACATGACGTAACTCTAGATGCCACAAGGACTTACAGCAAGTCTAACAGAATGGACGCATGATGCGAGAATCCGGCTCTATAACTCGTTGCAGGACAATGGGTTGCGCTTGGCATAGGGTTTGCAGCGCGCCGTCAGATGTACTAGTACTTTAGAGTGCTAACTTTGGTACTTCTGATTTAGGACTTTAGGCTCAGTACTTTCGGACTAGTATTTTAGACTCAGGACTTTAGACTTAGTACTTTTGCACTAGTACTTTAGGCCCAGGATTTTGGTATTAGTACTTTAGTCCCAAGCATCAGGAATGGTACTTTAGTGTGATATATCGCCGCAACCTAACAGAATACTTACTGTAATGATAAATAGAAAAGTATTGGTACTTTAGTTTGAAACTTTATACCTAGTACTTTAGTGGGCCTAATCCAAGAGAATAGGTACTGACGTACGCTTGTTGTGTTGCGGCTAAAGTACTGGTACTGACTTACTAGTACTTTAGTGCTTTACTAAAATAGTAGTACTTTAGTTTGGATTGGGTAAAAAACCAGCGCCAAGAGAATTCGCCTTGGCGCTGGTAAACCTGATTCCTCGCTTTTTATGTCTTTTCTCTTTTGCTGGCCCTGGCAGGGGCCAGACGTTATTTTGAAAAAAGAATGAAAGGGGGGAACGTGGTTTATTGCATCTACTGCGCTGTAGATGCAGGCAATTCTATAGTGAGAGCCTCAGGCTCAGTCCGTACGGGGCTGGCCTGAGGCTCTCGACCTGCGAGTGTTATTCGCAGGGCCTTGCAAGTGAGGCTTTTTGTTTGCTGGTTTATAATGCTGGCGCCAAAACCAACCAGCCTAACATTTTGCGCCAGCCCTGGTATCCGCTACGTTTGCGTCCGCCTTGCCTTTGGCTTTGTTTATTTTATGGCCAAAAAACCGTTTCGCAGACGGTACAAAACCTGGGGGCGGAACGTAGCGGAACATCGGCCTTGCAACCGTTGCAGGACACTCCGGTCCTTGCAGGGGTTTATACCGCAACGTCGGGAGTTACAACGACGTTGCAGTATGCTCACCTGTAGGACGCGCCACCCTTGGGCCGGAAGACCGTCCTACGGCACAGCATCTCGAAGACTGTCAAGGAGCAACCGAACGGGGGATGTATAGCATGGACTGTGCCAACCGCTCCCAGATTTGCGTAACCCCTTGTGGCATATAGGGTTATGACGTTTTTCCCATTTTGGCATGGCATTTGCATATGTTTAGTAGAATCAACATAAAAAGTACCAAGCTGACGTAAACCCTTGTGGTATATAGAGTTATGGAGTGTTGACGAATCTATACGCGTGGTGAGATTTTTAGTAGTACTTTAGTATTTGTATCTAGCAACGTCTGCTATTAGTGCTAGTACTTTAGTAGTTGTAAGACGCATGGGAAAAAAGTATTAGTACTTTAGTATAAGACTTATACCCGGTACTTTAGTATGGTGAATCCAGAAGAATAGGTACTGACGTACGCTTGCTGTACTACCACTAAAGTACTAGTGCTGACTTATCGGTACTTTAGTAACATCGGGTTCAAGGCCAAACTAAAGTACTAGGACGAAAGTACCAGGACCAAGGTACTAGCTGGCCCTATCTACCAAATGCCCTACATACCAGACGTACACAGTATACGGTAGCAGCTGGCCCTACCAGAATTCGTAGGATATCTAGCAGAATGCCGATAAAGGCTTGGGAGCTGGGCTCGAGAAATTTCACAGGATTCTTTCCTTTCTCACCTATACTTTCGGCGGTTCAACCCTACCCAGCGTCCAAGGCGCCTTTCCCGGAACCGTGCGATGGTTTCCAAGATAGGTAGCGGCCGAACGGTATACGCTAGGGCCGCCGCGACACCGAAGATTGTGCCCACGAATGCCAGGATTGCGGATAGGGAAACGTACATGGCGAGCTCCAATGGGAGCCCGGACGTTACCGTCCGGGCCCCGGTGTCCGGCTTCCTACTTCGCAACCTTGCCAGCGTAGTACGCTTGCCAAGCCTTGAGAGCTCGGAAGTAGGCACGCGCACGGGACACTAGCGTCTTACGCGGCGCCTTTGCCGCTAGAGCCCGGACAAAGGCTACCTTGCGGCTCACACTCCATGCGGCCATCGTCCTATCCGCACGGCGCGTAGCGGCCCCAACGTTGGACGGTGCCGCCTTGTGGGCGGCACGGGCAGCCCGGTAAAGGCGGAAGGTACGTCCAGCGTTGGAAAGGACGCGCGCCACGTTGGTTTCACGCGGAAGGCGGAAAGGCTTGCCCATTGTGAGACTCCAAAGGAAGGTAGTACCCTATCGAATGCTCCGGCGGGATACCTTAGCGGTATCCCGCCGGAGAATCAGGCTATGCATCGTCACCGCTGGCCACAACGGGCAGACCGTGGGCCAGCAAGGCGGCCCGGACCCTAGCGGAACCGCCGTTGCCGGCTCCGACCTTGAGGTACACTCCCGGGAGAGTGTTTTTGACTGTCCGTTCCGTTACGCCGAGCGTAGCGGCAACGTGGGCGTTGCTGGCGCCTTGCGCGACCAAGGCCAGCATTTGCGCCTCTCGCTCAGTCAGGGCCGGAAACCGCGTCCGAGGGTCCATTGTGCGTTCCTTTCGTTGGGAAGGGGTACTTGAAACCTACTCCACCATCGGGCAGCGGACAAGGATACTTTAGTAGAATCACGATTCTACGAAATAGGACACCATGTACCCAAGAAAGGACAGTAGGTGTCCCCTTTTGGGTACGTCCTTTAGTGTCGGTACTTTAGTAGGTTTCTAATAGATACTGTCCTCTTTTGGGGACACCTAGCGTCTACCCTAACAAGGTACTAACCTAACAAGACGCTACGTTACTCTGAGGATACCAAAGCAAACGCCATGCCAAACCGCGTGGTTACCGGCAGGTGCCTGGGGTTTTTCAACGCTTACAACGACCTAACAGGGCCTCCCCGGGGGCGGGGCCCTTCTCCTCAACCCTCCCTTCACACATTAAAACTCATTACCTAATCTCGCCCCATTCTTATTTTACTTTACAAAACTGTATAAAAAGTGTATATTACTATAGATGAAAAAACTTTTACCATTTTTAATTGCAAGTAGTTCTCTTATACCATTATTGTTTAATTCGATTATACTATCTATTGGTATCGTTATTATTGCTCTTATTATTTATTTTTTGAAAAGGACATAAATGTTTTTACTTAGAGAATCTGATATTCCTGACAAAGAAATTATTACTGGCTCAATGATACTGGAACAATCAAAGAAGCCTGTCTATTACTTTAAACTTATTAGTATTTTGCCAAAAATTTTAGAGGGCCGACTTAAAGACTCATCTCTAATTGATGAATTTAATAAGTATCGTGGCTATATTATTTGTGGCGACGTAGATGAAGTGGAGCAGTTCCTAGGCAAAATCATTACCCAATGTTGTGGCGCAACACAGAAAGAAGTTTAATGCAATCAGGAATTTTACTTAGTCCGACCTATGAGAGTCTTGCCACAGATATTGAACGTATAGTATCAATGAAAGCCTCTAAATATAAAATACCTTCTTTTGAGAGAGAAGATATTGCACAAGAAATTAGAATGGTCGCCTTTAAGGCTTTACAAAAATGGGACTCAGAAAAAAATCACTCGACTCCCTTTCATTATATAGCAAGATGTGTAGATAATTACCTAATCAATAAGCGGCGCGACAACGATGCAGTTCTTCCATCAAAAAATCCTTCGCAAAAAGACATTAGTCGCATAGAAGAAAAACGTAAAATATATTATCCGCAGTCTTTATCTGACATAGATTTATCTAGCACAATGAATAAGTCTTATCCATTTGAACTATATGATAGTTTTATTAAAATACTGCCATCATCTTTACATATTGCTTGGAGCGGCCTCATTGAGCATGGTGAAGACTCTATCCCGCGTAAAGATTTCACAAGAATAAGAAAGATTTTTATTGAGTATTATTTCCCATCGGACTAATTATGGCTGCCCATTATACAAATAAACAGTTAGAGGAAATTCATTCATTAAGAGAGCAAGGCATGTCTTATAAGGATATTGCCATTAAATATAATAGGGTAAATAATAAAGGCCAACCAAATTCTCGCTCCGTCATGGAGGCTTATGCTAAATGGCTAAAAACTAAGCCACAACAACCTCAACAAAAAGAAGAAGTTCCACAAAAGGCCCTATTAAATGAAATGACGCGCCGACAGCGTTATGAGCATTTAACGGCCAAGATGGGCTCTACACCACGCACTAAATATTTATTTGAAACTTACAATAATGAAGAAAAAGCAATCTTTATTGATGAATATGATGGCATCATTAGAGAAATGGAGTCTTTAACAGCAGCAGAGGAACAACAATTATTTTTAGCCTTAAATAATTTCGTACTGGCTATGAGGGCGCAAAAAAGAGACAAAGTAGCTTGGGATAAGCACGAATCGTCTTTAAAGCCAGTTACTCCAGGCGCCCTACCGCAGCGTATTGAACCATATGATACAAGATTTACGGCTGAATATGACGATAGAATGACGCAATATATTAATGGCATTAAGGCACTTAAAATGTCAAGAGAGCAGCGCCTAAAAGATATTGCTAAGTCTGGTAATACATTTTTAGACTTTGCAGAGTTGCTGGCAAAAAAAGAAAATCAATTGGGTATCTCCGAAGAGATATTATCTATTGAACATAAAACAGAGGAAGAATTAAAAAGACTTCAGACAAACGGATGGATAATCTTTGGTAAATCTGAGTCAAATAATTTTGATGTAAAATATGAGCCGTAAAGAAAAAACACCTCCCACAATATTAGTTGATACCAGAGAAAAAACACCGTGGTGCTTTAAAAAGGCATTTACAGATGGCAAAATTGCTGGTGTGTTTTTAGACACAATTGATGCCGGGGATTATACAATAAAAGAGGCACCAAGTCTTGTTCGTATTGAGCGAAAAAAGTCTGTTGTAGAACTCTATAATAATTTTATCCCAAACGAGGCAAAAGAAAGATTTGTTAGAGAGTTAGAAAAATTAATTGATATCAAATATAAATATATTATTGTTGAGCAGACATGGGACGCTCTTTATAATGCCGAAAATTTCAGATGGGCTCGCCGTAATAAATATCGTGCAGGTGCAATTGTACTTCAAACCCTTGTGACTTTTATGAATAGATATAATGTTCACGTTATTTTTGCAGGAGACTATGCAGAAAATACAGCATTAACTCTACTATTAAAACACTGGAATGATTATGGTCCAAGTACATAATTATATAAGTGAAAGAATATTTACACAAGATACTCTCCTGAAGGTTTTTCAAGACGCGGACATACCACTGGAAGCCTTCATAGCATTAAAAAATTATTCTTTGTCGTATATAGTTAAGAAGGTGTTTAGGCAACCTAATGGTGAGCCGCTAGAACTGCTTCCATTTCAAGCAGTTCTATTGGATATGTTATGGAACCACAAGTATCCAATGATTTTGGCAAGTCGTGGTGCTGGGAAAACTTTTATAATGGCTCTCTATGCTTTATTAAAGGCACTTTTGGTCCCTGGTTCAAAGATTGTTATAGTTGGGGCGGGATTTAGACAATCTAAATTAGTTTTTAATTATATTGCCCAATTATATTATGCCTCTCCGATTATACAGGAGGCCCTACAGCACTCTGGCGGGCCAAAATATGCAGTTGACCAATGTTCAATACAAGTTGGACAGTCAACGATTAGCGCAATTCCTTTGGGTGATGGCGAAAAAGTAAGAGGTTTGCGTGCAAATGTTATTATTTGTGATGAGTTTGCCTCCATATCCGAGGAAATATTTGAAATTGTTATTCAGCCTTTCGCAGCCGTTCATTCGGACCCAGCCAAAAGAGTAAAGATTTCTAATATTATTAATTTATTAAAGAAGTTTGATGCTCCTAGTCACATAATAGAGAATTTAAATAAACAACTAGGTTTTGGTAACCAAATTATCATTAGCGGTACAGCCTCATATGAATTTAATCATTTCGCGCGCAAATATGAGATGTATAAATTACTTATTGATAGTAAGGGCGACCCTAAAAGAATTAAAGAGGCTTTTAATTTTGGAAATAAATTTGCAAGAGAATTAGACGATAAAATTGTTCAGTCTTTTAATTATAAAGATTATGCTGTATTTTGCCTACCATATCATGCTATTCCAAAAGGCTTTATGGATGACGGCGTAATAGCTAACGCTAAACTAACATATGATGAGTCTAGATTTGGCATGGAGTATCTCTGCAAGTTTGCCAAAGACTCTGACGGGTTCTTTAAGCGCTCATTAATTGACGGTGCTACGCCACATGAACATGAATTTAGAATTACTATTGAATTATTTGGAGAGAAGGGCGCCCAATATGTTATGGGTATCGACCCTGCTCGTTGGAATGATAATTTAGCAATAACAATATTAAAGTTGACACAAAAAGGATTTGAAGTTGTTTACTGTTGGGCTATGCGTGGTAAAACCTTCGATGTCGCAACGGAAAAGATTAGAGAATTAATGAATAGATTTAATATAGTCCATATAGCAATGGACCGTGAAGGTGGTGGTTCTGCTATTATGGATTTATTATCAAATAAAAATTATATTAAGGCCGGAGAGCAACCAATTTTTGAAGTAGAAAATGACGAAACACGGTTTTTTGCTGGAAAACATATTCTTGAGTGCTTCCAATGGTCTCCAGCATGGATTAGAGAGGCAAACTATGCCTTAAAGACAGAACTTCTACACAAACATGTGTTATTTCCATCTAGAGTAGACGAACAATTAATTTTCTCACAATATAAACGTTTTTATAATTTAAAGTCAGAAATGACAAAGGCCCAATATGAGTGGTGTATGTCAGAGCTATACGGGGCACGTTCAGACGATGGCGACAAAATTGGCGAAGGCGTTGTTGACAATATAGAAGAATTAAAAAATGAAATGTGTGCCATAATTGTAAAAGTGACAGAAAATGGTACTGAGTCTTTTATCCTTCCTCCGTTAAGCGTGCAGCAAAAGACAAATAATTTAAGTGATGCCCGTAGAAGAGATAGATATTCTTCTATATTATTAGCCGCATATGCTGCCCGCAACCAAAGAGGCACAGGTCATAAACCAAAATCAGTTCCTGGTGGTAGCGATACATATTTTAGACAGACTGGATTTGGAAGGTCTAATATTGGACGCAATGGCGGAACAATTTATCCCGTATATTAACCATTATTTTGTAGTATTTAAAGAAAGTGTATTATATTTTATATGGCAAACTCAAATAGAGCATTAGATGGACGGTTTTTATCCAAGAATAACGCAAGAAAGCAACAAGCTTTAAGCGAAGAAATTGGTAATGCTATTAGTAGGGCAAATACTAAACTCCAATCATCATCTGCTTCGATTGGTGATTCTTATGAGGCTAGGCCACTAGGTTTGTCCCCATATCTAGGTGGCGGATACGATAATTTTCCCCATGGAAGTTTTAACAGTTGGCCGGCACAATCAGACTCGCTAATTAATGTGGGGTTAGACGGCGACCCTAGATATACATCAATATCTAATAGTCAATCATTAGTTAATGCAACTAGGATGGCTTGGTGCAGAATTAAAATGTGCCGAGATGTATATGATAATGATGGCCAGGTTTCTTCTATAGTCGATTTAATGGCTGACTTTGCTACAGAAGGCGTTAGAATATTACACAAAAATAAAAGCGTACAAAGGTTTTATGAGGCTTGGGCTCAACAAATTAGTATTACAGATAGAATTCGTAGAGCAATTATAGACATTCTATTAGCCGGCACTGTATTTTATTATAGGGTTTATGCTACTCTTGATAATTCAGACATTAATATAATGAAAAATTTCGTTTCAGCCTTTAAAGTTGATGATGCGCTCGTTATTAAGACTAAAAAAGACGAAGAAATTATAGAGCCTAAAATATCATTTGATTCTGCCTTACATATTTTATTTGAAGAGCCAGACAAAGATAAATTAACCGCAAAGTTAAAAGATTTAGTTGTTAGTCAAATTAAGGGAGGCGTCATACAAGACGAGGCAATTAAAACAAAAAGAAATAAAATTCCTTGGAAATACATTTCTCTAAACCCTCTTCAAATGGTTCCAAATGGAGATGGCACTTGGTCTTACTTACTAACTAAAGAAGATGTTAGCGCACTATTAAAAAAGTTAAATGTTAGTTTTGATGACTCCAATAAATCTATTAAAATTAGTTTACCAAATGGCTTTAATGGTAAAATGACACAACTTCAAGATAAAGCTAATAAGGCTGGTTTTTACGCAGAGATAAAATTGACAGAAGAGGTTTTAATCCCAATTCAATATAATAAATTTGATTGGTCACAATGGGGCGTCCCTACTGTATGGAAAGTCCTTCCAACTATTATATTTAAAAATACTTTACGCGCCATGGAAATGAAGACTGCAAGAGCAGGTATTAATACTGTTACATTATGGAAACTTGGTGACCATGAAAAGGGTCTATTTCCTCAACCTGACGAATTTGAACGTCTTGCGGATATGTTAAAGGCACCTGCTGCCACATTAAATATTTTATGGAATTCTGCTATTAGTGCCCAAGTTATACAGCCAGATTTAAAACAAATATATGATGTAAATAGATGGACAGAATTACGTAAAGAAGTAACCTCTCAGTTTGGTATTACACAGAGCGTTGTAACTGGCGAGGGTGGGAATTTTTCTTCTTCATTTATTAGCGTACAAGGTTTATTAGAGAGGCTCTCTACTCTCAGAGAACTATTAATCTCTAATTGGTTATATAAAGAAATCAAGATAGTTGCTGACGCAATGGGCTTTAGAACTTTGCCGAAGATAGTATTTGGTCAAATGTCTCTAAGAGATGAGGCAGCAGAAAAGACCTTTATTATGAATTTGGCAGATAGAGGATTTATTAGCGACGAAACTGTTATGGAATATCTAAAGAGAGATGTTTCTATCGAAAGAGAGAGATTAAAACAACAATACGAATTTGATAAAGAAAATAATCTACCGCGTCGTGGTCCATTTATGGTTGCCGATGGGACAATGGAGCTCGAAGAGCAAAAGGCAAAGACTCAGGTAAAATTAGCAGAAATGCGGCCAAAGCCTTCTGGTCCAAATGGTAGGCCACCTGGGTCAAAAGGCATACCTCAAACAAAGAAACGTCCAATAAAGCCAAAAAATATTGCAAGAGAAGATGTTGTTAAATTTATTGACTCTATACAAGGTGTTGGTGACGAAAAAATTAATAAAATTGGGTGGTCTTTAGCAGAGTCGTTATATGTAGATAATTTAATAGAGTATAATGATTTTGAAAACGACCATATTGGCTTTTTTGCAATATTAGGTAAAAAAATCGCAGATAAAAAAGAAAAACAATCAGCAGTATCTGACAAAGAGTTATTTGATATTTTAACAGATACTTTTATGGAGTTAAACAATGGATAATATTTGGATTGACTTTACAGAGGCAGTAATTGTTAAAGAAGGCTCCCAATATTGTATTAAATCTAAAAGTGGTAAAAATCTTGGATGTTATGCCACAAGAGAGGCAGCACTCAAACGATTACGACAGATAGAATTTTTTAAACATGTCGCAGAAGCTCTCGAAGACGAATCAGAAGATGAAGACTCAGAAGATATGTGTACAGAATGTGGCAAAGATAAAGAGGGGTGTAAATGTGAAGGTGGTTTTAAAAAGAAATGTTAAGAGTATAATATACTGGAGATAATAAATGCGTAATTTAGAAACATTTGCATTCAAAGGCGGTTTAAGGAATAAATATACTAGAATTATAATGAATTCTGGTATGTCTATTGTCCATTCTATGGGCGCATTTAAAGACCAGACTAATAGTGCTAGAACTGTAATTGAAAGAACAACCCATAGTGAAAAGAATCAGGAAAATAGAGATTAATGTTTCAAACATTTGGTGCAGCTAATAAAATAGAATTAATTTGGCCGTCTCAAAAAGATACAGTCATTGTTAAAACAGTGGCAAATCAATTGAATCAGTCTCAATTAATTAAATATTTTGAAGAAAATAAACAAGAAGATTTGTTATATTTTAAGGCTGTATACACAACAGAAGGATTTAATTTAAATGATGACGTATTTGACAGGAACGAATTGTGGGCAGCCCGCCGTACCCCTCTGCTTAAGCCCGTTAATGTTGACCATGTAACTTCAAGTATAGTCGGCGTAATTTATGCCGTTGAAGCGTCTACTTTAGACGGTACATATATATCTATTGAGAATGATATAACTCCAGACGCACCATATGAATTATCTATCTATGGTGTAATATATAGTTATAATTTTAATGACGTTGCAACAATAGCAGAATTAAAGAGTGACACTAATAAACTATTCGTCTCAATGGAGGCATGGTTTAAAGATTTTGATTATGCTATAGCACCAAAAACCGCTCCATTATTGAGTTATTCGATAATTGAGCGTAATTCTGAGACAATTAAATTTGATAAAGAATTAAGATGTTTTGGTGGAAATGGCTCTGTAAATGACAATAAAATTGGTAGACTTTTACGTAATATAACGTTTGGTGGAGTTGGATTAGTAGATAATCCCGCAAATCCTCGTAGTAAAGGTCAAGTACAAAAGGAAGATAAAATGTCTGATTCAAACTTAAATCCCGACACAATCGCCAAAGTGGAACACGATAAAGCTATTGCGGAACTTCAAACCTCTGTAGACTCACTTAAGTCTACTCATGCGGCAGAACTTGCTAAAGTTATTGCAGAGTCTAAAGAAAATTCAGAAAGACTTGCAAAAATAGAGGAAAAAGCCAAACAAGCCTCTTCTATTGCTGATGCAGTTTTAGAAATAGACAAAAAATATTCTATTGAAGATGTTAAAGAAGAAGATTTAGTTAAAAGATTAGAGGCTAAATTTGATATTTTAACAAAACGTATTAATGAACAAAATGAGCAATTAAAGGCATCTATAGAAAAGATTGTTCTTTTAGAAGGTCATAAGACAGTATTAGAAAATCAGAAAAATGACCTAGAGAAGATTAAGGCTGAATTTGATGCATTAACAAAGAAATTAGAAACAGAAAAAGCTCTTGCAGAACGTAAAGAAAGAGACAGTGTAAGAATTAAAGAAGTTGCTACACTAGGCTTATTCGACGAAGAAGCAATAAAAACTATAATGGCTAATTTCTTAGAATTACAAGATTCTGAGTATAATAAATGGTTAGAAGAGAAGAAATTAATTGCTAAGATGCATGTAAAGCCTGAAAACGTTAAAAAAATTAGCGTAGCGGCAATTTTAAATGCGAAACCTGAAAATGATTTAACTGTTGGCGAAGTAATTACCGACCCTCCCGCGAAAGAAGCTGGTTGGTCGGCACTTGCGTCAAAAACAAAATAAACTGGAGAATATAAAATATGGCACTCGGAGTTAATCGTCAAGTTTATGCTACCTCGATGGACTACATAGCGTCTGTTGCTATGGAGCGTGGTGGTATCGCTTGTGCAGCATCGGGCTTAACAGTATCTTATCCTACTTCGATTACGCCTTCAAGCGTTGTTCCAGTAGGTATATTACTTACTGACGTAGAAGCACAGAACTATATGGTGCATCCTCAGTATATGCAACGTAACGTAGTTGATTTAGGCAGTAAAGTTGCAATTGCCCAGCAAGGCGAATTTTATACTGACTTTATTGACCCATATGCTACCGCTCACGTAAGTGCTGGTAAAGTTGCATATCTAACTCATTCTGGTATGTTAACTACATGGGACTTTGCTCCTGGCGTAGCTGGCGCTAACGTTGATATTGGTCACTCCGGTATCGCAGTTGGTCGCTTTATGTCAGAATGCGACAGTAATGGATTTGCCAAAGTATATCTTGATATAGCAAGTCGCTAATATCATTAAATTAGGCCGACCCTAATCGGTTAGCCGTTAGTAAAAAATAAGGATTTACTAAACCAATGCGTAATTTAACTAAAGAACAAAAAGACAAACTGACAGCCGCGATGAAAGCGTGTGCATCAGAAGTTGTCACCGAAAGAGAAAAAGCTCAGAGAGTATTTGCTGCTGAACTAAGTTCTCCGATTAGAAAAGCTGTATTTGATGAATCAAACCATGCCGGTATTTTCGAACCAGACGTACTTGCTCCTGGAGCAACACCTAATTATCCATTAGACTTCGTAACTCCTGGTACAGAAGATGACTATATTGCTTATGTAATGCCTGCACAGGCTAGAGTCCCAGAAAGACACGTAGAAGGCGATGAACTATGGGTTCCTACCTATAAAATCGCTAGCTCAATTGACTGGGATATAGACTATATGCGTAATGCACGTTTCGACGTTGTTTCACGCGCAATGGAAGTTTATAAGGCTAGTTTCGTTCGTAAGAACAACATAGATGCCTGGAGAACTCTATTGGCTGCCGCAGACGACAGAGGAACAATAGTTACTGCATCTGGAGCAGCTCCATTTACTGGTAATACTAGTATGCTTGCCCCTCCGACAGAAGGTGCGTTCGTAAAAGAGCTAATAGCTCGCGCACAAACTGCTATGAGCCGTGGTGCTGGTGGTAACTCAATGTCTGCTGGTAAACTCACAGACCTATATCTCTCTGTAGAAGCTATAGAAGATATTCGTGCTTGGGGAATTACTCAGGTAGATGATGTAACTCGTAAAGAAATTTTGAATGCCTCGGTTCCTCTGCCCCGTCTATATGGTGTAACATTACATCCAATGACAGAATTTGGTGAAGGACAAGAATATCAATTATTCCTGACTAGCGTACTAGGTGCCTCGTTACCTGCATCGTGCAATGAATTCTGTGTAGGTCTTGACCTATCTCAGACTGATAGTTTCGTTAATCCGATTAGACAAGAACTAGAAACGTTTGAAGACCCTGCTCTGCATCGTCAGCAAAGAATGGGCGTGTATGGATGGGCCAACCATGGTTGGGCCGTACTTGATGCCCGTCGTGTTCTACTCTGCGCATTTTAATTAATAATTGTTCTAATATATAAAGAGAGAGGCGGGCTTCCGCCTCTTTTCTTTTTACCATTATATAAAAAAGTGCATAATATTATTATTGGAGAATATAATGGCAGAAACCTTAGTAGCAGGACAGTCTGGAACCCTTTTAGATATTTACATTAAAGCTGGCACAGTTTTATACGACCCATCTGTCATTACTTATTCTATTACTAATGTAAGTGGACAATTTCAAGGTTCTGGCTTAGGGACAAGACGCTCTATTGGGCATTATGATGCCTCATTATTTACAGTTCCATCATCTGGAGGGACTGGCGCTTGGACAGTAACTTGGTCTGTCAACGGCACTACTAAAAATGAAGTATTTACTGTTGCTGCACCAACACTATCTGAAAATGGTGACTTCATAAATGATATTGAACAAATTAGAAGAAATATAAAAATTGATATAGGAGATATTAGTAATACTTTATTTAGTGATTATCTTTTAAATCAGTATATAGAGAAATCTATTATCAGACTTAATAGGGCTCTTGGGATTGGTATAACCATCAGGCCAACTGGTATTACCCCTGGCGGTATAGGCCAACCTGCGCTGACTCCTGCCATTATAGGGAGCATACTCGACGGTACTATATACCCCAATACAGACGAGATTAAAGATTTAATTGTTTTACAGTCAGAGGTATTAATTACTAGGGCTGAAATGTCAATATTAAGAAGAGCCTCCGCTGGCGGCTCAACTCTTGCCGGAGCAGATTTATTAGCGTCTGGAACTATATCTTCTTCTCCAGAAGGTATTTATGTAAAAAATGCGGACAACGTTATAATAGATACAAAGTCACGCGGAATGAACTGGCAGCAAATGCGCGTTAAATTGTTTCTAGACGAAGCAAAATTAAGAGAAGAAGAATTAAAAAATGCAATATTTCAAGTTAGAGCCAATATGTCGGCAAATTCAAGTAAAGTAATATATTAAATGAGAGTATGGTCTAATAATCCAAAGTTAATAACTGGTATTGGTAATAAACCTTTATATGGTTATTTACTTGGATTTCCTCCAACCTCTATTTATTATAAAGACTTTTTAGTAAATAAAAAAATTTTAGTTGAGGCGCCATTTACCACGGAATTTTTAAGAGAAAGATTTCCTATTAATAATATTCCAGAAAATTTAAGATTTACATTATCTGAATTAAGATTTATGTCTTTTATTTATATTAAAAAACTTGCAATTAGCCTTGGAATTACAGATAAAATTAGAAAAAAAGGATTAATATTTAAAATTAGAGAAAAATTAAAGGATTTATAATGATTGGCGGAACCAGACAGCAATATGATTTATGTTTAGAGTTTAGAAAAGACCGCGCAGGCGAGGCTGGTGGCATTGTTTCTGTTAGTCCAAGCGGAAATAGATATGTCACATATGCAGAAACAGTTGATAGTGAAACACTACCAATTGGAATACAGTTAAATGATGTTGAGGAATTAGATTTATCTAAGCAATACCATCCGGCAATGCAGCGTAGAGTAAGAAGAGTTGACCAGCCAGGCGCTACTGTAGGAATCTCTAGACATGGTATTTTTGATACAAATTTCGTACATCCTGACGCACAACCATATTCTGGAAGAAAAGCATATCTTGGTCCTTCTGGGCTACTAACACATGATGCTTCTTTTGGGGGTCCGTGTATTGGTTTCTTTCAATCTAACTTAAATGACGATTTGCCTGGCCTACCAAAATATAGCGGCAGTATAACTATTTATGGTGGCGGATTTTTTAGAAGAGAAGTGTTTATAAAAGACCCAGGACAGGCTCCATATGTAACTTCTGTTGGCTCAGAACCTGTTAAACTAACAAGCCCAGGGTGGGTGCGTATATCAATTAGATTGAGGTAATCATGGTAGAAAAACCATCAAATCAAGATTTTTCACAGGCACTGCCAAATATTTTAAATGTTCCAGGACTTGAACAAATTTATGAACAATTTATGGATGCATCCTTTAATTTTTCTAGGAATATTACTCTTGTAATGCCGCCAGGAAAAACGCTTAATTCTTCTTCAACTTATAATCCTTTAACAGAAGGCCAAGACCGAAGACTAAATCAGTCTAGCGATTTTGGAGACAAAGGATATACTGTAACTCCTATAACTGTAATTTATAAGGCACATATTAGGCATGGGCCTGCTCCACTAGATAGAGAAAATGCCTTTGCGATGAATGAAAATGATTGTTATACTACAACAGATTATAATTCCATAACAGATTTACAGAATTGTGTTGAGGCTATTATTGATGGTAAAAAATTTAGAATGACAAAGGGCCCTAGACCAATTGGTTTTTCTCTTACAAAATATGTTATAACTATGTGGACAAGAGTTTTAGATGCCAAGTAATCCACTTTTTGATATTAAAGTTTCTTTTAAGTTAAAGTCTCCAAAAGAGATGGAAAGACAGATTGGCCCAGAAATTAAGGCAGCCTTAAAAAATGCGGCACCAAAAATACAAAAAGATTTTTATTTTGAAATAGTTCTTCCACTTATTTTCGGAGGTAGGGGCTGGTATAGTATATCAGATACACCCACATGGAAGTGGTTAAATTCAGAGGATGGATATGCCCAGATGGGTTTTACAACCCGTGGAGAGCCATATAAATTATTAAATGCATATTATGGAGCATGGTTTTGTAACGTATTGTCTGATGGCAGTATTAGTTGGGGTTTTGGAGACGTAAGCAAATTAATTAGTGAAACAATTCACACAGCGGCTGGAACCGGCCACCTTTCTTCTAATAGAAGTTGGTTTGAGTGGCTTGAAGGGACTAGTGAACCAGCATATTTTAGAAGGGCCTCTGATGCTAGAAAAAAGGGTAAGAAGGGGAAACGTGGCCGCGCTGGAGCAATTGCCGGTGAGGCCGCTGGGATAATGACAAAGTATCGAAAAGGCATATGGAATGTGCCATTAAGATATCAATTAGATACTGATAATTTATTAGATAGAAATGAGCGTAAAATACAGAGGGCACTAGAAGGCTTGTACGTTAAATACGTACTAGAACAATTCAAATAATGATTTATGGTTCAACTGCAAATTTAAAATTAAACTTAAAAATGTTATTAGACGTAGCATTTTTAAAGGATGGTCATTTCCAAAATATTCAACGTAATAGAACTATATATGGAGTGGACGCATCTAAGTTGGTTTTAGACGTTAGCGCATCATCTGACTTTGGTGGAATTTCTGGATGTCAAGTATGGCAAAGTCCCTTTCAACAATGGGTGTATGAGAGCGGCATTACCTTAAATCAGTCTCCAATGATTTCTGGTCTATCAGAGCCAACAAGGTGTTCTGGGATATATGTTAATGGAACATTTATGCAGAATTCTGTTAGTGGTAATATATTTTATGTTGATTATCAAAATGGTCGCGTAATTTTTAGTGGGACTGGCATACCTTCAGACACTAATATTCAGGCAGATTATGCATATAAGTTTTGGAGAGTTGATTTTTCTTTAAAATCTGTTAATAAAGATATTCAAATTTATTCTGAAACATATCTTAAAGACAATCCATTTGATGGCATTTCCTCTATTATATATCCTTCTGGAACAGATAATAGGATTAATGTATTTCCTGCAATCTATTTACAATTTCCAGATGAAACATTTGAGCCATATGAGCTAGGCAATTTAACACAAATAGAAAATCATATTGTTTGGGCACATATCTATGCATTAGATGATTGGGATTTAACTACTGCAAGAGATATATTAAAATCTAGAATAAGAAATTCTTATGCACTTATTGATTTTAATTATGCTCCACTACCATTATCTGGTATAGTTAAAACATTAAATCCTAATTATATGTCTTATCAATTAATGCAGACAAATCCAGTCTATAATGGCAATAATGTTTCTTGGGGAATGTATTCATTTGATGACGCTAGATATAGAGATGATGACATGATTGGTAATGAGTTACCAGACGCATTTTTTAAAGGAATTTTTGAATATAGAATTAAATTATATAACGTTAGTTCAACCGGCAGGGGCCCTGCAAATCCATATATAACTTAATTATAAGTGTATAATAAATTGAGTTTATTATTTTCAGAGCATCCTCACTCTCAGGAGATTAAGTAATGGCAAATACTAGAAGTTTTTATGCGGTACAGCAATTAGCATTTAAAGATAATGCTGCATCGCCAACATCCGGCGTGGCCGGGCGAACAGCAAGAGAATATGCTGCTGGCGCATTTGCAAACGCCATAGATAACGTAAGTGGTCTATGGGAAGTTGCTCGCGGAGTACAGTCAGTATCAGTAACTACAAATTTCCCAACTGAACAAGCTTTCCAGTTAGGACAATTAGAGTTATATGGTATTGATGATAGACAGCCAGAAATTGAAATGACTGTCGAAAAAGTAATTGACGGTACTAAACCAATATTCTTTATGGTTACTGACCCGGCGTTTACCACAAATATAGTTGGAAGAACTTCCTCATACCGTACAGATATTGCATTAGCAATATATTCTGATACTCAAACGAGGGCAACCGGCCATCCAAAGTCAGTATTAACTTTGTCTGGCATGTATGTCAGTTCTTTACAATATTCTTTCCCAATTGATGGCCCTGTAACAGAATCAATTACATTAGTCGGCAATGATAAACTTTGGGGCCTTCTAGACGCAACTGTGTCTGGCCATTCTGACTCTATTTCAACTCCTGCTACTGCTGCTGGCTTAGATGCAGAAATTCCAGAAGGTATACCTTCTGGCGCAATTGGTTTTCTGTTACAAGAAATTGCCGGAGGAACCTCAACTACAACTACAGTAGTTGTTGGCTCTGGTATACAACGAAGAGAAGAAGTCGATATAAGTCGCTCTGTTCTTCCGTATGATATTCCTGGTTGCTCTGGTCATGGCTCTAGCACAATTGATGCCACTGGTGTCGGAGGTCAAGTATCTGGACAAACAATAACAAGATATTGGGCCAACACAGTTAATATTATAGAGCATTTACAGAATATAACCGCCTCTATTGATTTAGGTAGAGAAGATATCTTTGAGCTTGGGAGCAAGCGCCCATTTGCTAAATATGTTACTTTCCCATTAGAAACTACACTTTCAATTGAGGTAGTAACCTCTTATGGAGACTTAATTGACGCAACTGCCGGCGTTGATTGTGATGGTGGACAGTCAGCAAATCCTGGAAACAGAACTTGTGTTATCAGAACATGTGATGGTCTACAAATAGACTTAGGAGACACTTTGTTCCTAGACTCTATTGACCAAGGCGGCGGCGGAACTGATGGCGCCAATATGACTGTAACCTTTAATTACAAAGGTTTTAATACATTTAACGTAAGTCACGATTGGTATATGCCAAATCATAGAGTTGTAGTTTCAAAGACTCCAAATTCTAGATTTAACATAAGCTAATAAAATAAAATAATAAATAACAAACCTTTATCGGGCGGCGACTGTCGCCCGATAATGTTTTTATAGTGTACAATATTTATAATGGAACAGGATTTACTAGAAAAGAAGACTAATTTTATTATTAGTTCTAAAATTATAATAGAGTCATCAATTGGCCCTCTATTTTTTATTCTTCCCTCTTTTACAGATAGGCAAATCTCACAGTATTATTATGACAAGTCATTTGAGACTTTTAAAAAACAAAAAATTGCTACTGTTAAAGAGACTATTAGTGAGCATAAAAAACTCAAGCTTTGGTCTGATGCCAAAGATGAGCAATTAGATAAACTTGAAAAATTTATAAAAGATGTCGAGGCTGACTTAAAGGATACAAAGCAATTTTCAAAGATAAAGAAGTTAACGTTGTGGAAAAAATTTCTTGAACGCTCCTTTTTTGACTTATTAACGTCAAAGAATACCATGTTGGCAAATACATGTGAGACTCTTGCAAATGAGCGCGCACTATCTTATTTAGTATATAAATCTTTTTTTACACTTGAAAATACTTCTATATGGAATTCGTACGATGATTTAGTTAAAGATAATAGAATTGATTTAATTAAAGAATTAATAAATAAATATATTGAATTAAATTCTTTCTTCTCAACAAAAGATATACGTTATATCGCTCGAATGCCCTACTGGAGAACTCGTTGGAATGTGTGTAAAGCTTCTTCTAAAGATTTATTTAATAGGGAATTGCTAGATATTTCTAATGACCAATTTTTATTAATTTATTGGAGCCAGATATATGACTCTGTTTATGAGGCGTATGAGAGGCCGCCTGATAGTATTATAGAAGATGACGATAAACTAGATAATTGGTTAAAGGAACAAGGCGAAAAGAATAAACGTGATGGTAAACAAAAATATCATGCTAAAAATGCCCCGACTAAAGCCGGAGAGATATTCCAGATGGTTGAAGGATATTATAATAATGACGGTATCTTTATTAGATATACAGAAGAGGAAAGATGGAAAAAGATTGAAGAAATTAAAAATACTAATTCTCCATTAGTCAGAAATATTAGGGCCAAAGAGGAGGCAAAATTGTCAGAGAATCCAAATGTGTTACAACAAGAGCATTTATTAAGAAGAAGTTCTAAAGACAGAGAAATAATGGGCGGTAAGTTTTATAAACCACAGAGGTAAAAAAATATGTTTAGAGAAAAATCAAAAACTCAATTAAACGAAGATTTGAAGGAAATTATCCATGACTTATTCGTTAGTTGTTTAGATAGGGCGGAAAAAATATTAAAACCTAATCTTAATAGTCAACAGTGGAATCAGTTTCGCTTTGAAATATTAAATATGGGTAATAGTGCAATTAGAGACTTAAAACCAATCCTTAATGACTATCAAATTGAATTTAGGCCATCAATATTTAAAATTGAATATAGGGTTGGAGAGCATGTAGTAAATAGCCTATCTGACCTACCTGGTGTTTATTTTCGATGGGATGCCAAGGAACAGCCCGAGTTATTAATTAATACAGGCCAGGGCGAGACTTCATTAACTTTAGCCACAGAACTTGTAAATGGACTTAAATGTGGTAAAGTATATGAAAAAGATGGTTATTATATATATATGGTAGTTGGTTTATGGGACATTTATAATAAGGTTATTCCATTTTTTGATGAAAAAAAGCCGTTTAGAGGTAATTCATTACCTAAATATATAGAATGGAAGGAAAAGGTGATTGAGAAGTTATGTTAAAAAAACAAATAAAGTTGAAAATAAAGGAAGAGTCTGGCAATAGTACTGTGTTTATTCGTCCAGAGACTTATGAAACATCTAGATTAATGAAGATAGCATATGCACAGGCTTATAGAGACTTACTAAGCAGAGGCGTTGATACTAAGTCTTCTATGCTTGATGCACTAAGGGAGCAGGGTTTATGGACAGAAAAGCACGAAAATGAAATTACTAATTTATCTTTACAAATCGCCATGTTAGAGTCAAATTTATTAAAAGATAATGTGGATGATACTAAGCAAAAAGAATTAGTTATTGAAATATCTAAATTAAGACGTAAAATGATTGACTTAATTAATATTAAATCTGAGCCACTAGCTTATGTTGCAGAGAGTATTGCAGAAGAAATTATGCAAGAAAAGTTTCTTGTTGCATCTACTTTTTATGAGAATGGCAAAGCATATTTTAAAGATTATGAAGATTTTAAAATACGTAGATATGATATAAATACAGAAAAAATACTTGAAACATTTTACAGAACTTTATCTGAACCGTCTACTAAGTTATTTTTAGACTTTCCAGAAAATAAATGGCTATTAAAAAAGGGTATGATGACAAAAGACGGAGATTTAGTTGACGACGAAGTTAAAACAGAAATTAACGTAGAAGAGGTAAATAAAGAAATAAATGGCAGCTAAACGATTTCAAATAAGAGGTAGTGCCTTAATTGATAAGGTAATAATTAGTGCCCAAGCAAAAAAGGCACTACAAGGAATCGTTTTAAAAATAGATGATAATGCTCTACAAAAATCTCTTTCGGCTGTAAATCAGTCTTTATCTTCTCTTAGAAAAAATGTTGGATTTTTAGGCACAAAAGGCTTTGGGGCACAATTCCAACAAACCGCCGCCGGTATTCAAACAACAACAAGTGCGATGAATACTTTAGGAAAAGCAACAAAGAAACAAAGAAATCTTTTTATTGAAGTTATTGAGAAGGCCAGCGCTTTCCGTGTATCTACGATTTTTATTAATAATTTTATTAATGCGTTAAGTGGGGCAGTTTCTTTTACTATCGCATTTGATAAACAATTAAGAAATATTAACAAATTACTTGGAGTAAATGATTCTGAGTTAAGGGGCCTTGGTACATCGCTGCTGGATGTCGCTGGACAGTATAATTTAACTGCTGAATCTGCCGCTGAGGCATTTAAGACTATCGTTCAGTTAGGTCTTAGTGGCGCAAATGCTACAGAACAAATTGCACAGGGTATGCAGATTTTAGCAATTGCTGGCACTATCGCACAATCCTCAACTTTAAACGTAACAGATGCCATTGAATTATTGATTGCTGTATCTAAACAGTTTAATAAAAGTATTGGCGAATCATCTGCTATAGTATCAAAATTATCCGCATTAGAAGACGCGTCAGCCGTTGATGCAAAAGATTTGTTCGAAATCTTCAAACGCGCCGGTACATCTATCGCTCAGACATTCCAAGATATTGATAGAGGCTTAGGCGTTTTCGCTGCGCTACAAGAAAGAACACGCGTAGGCGGTGCCGTTGTTGGAACTTTCGCAAAGACATTAATTTCTAGATTAAGTGGTGCAAATAAAGATGTTATTAGCACATTTAAGAGTTTAGGTATAGCAATTGAAGATACTACTGGAAGATTACGCGACCCAATAGATTTATTGACAGAGTTAAAGTCAAAAGTTAACGCATTATCTGATGAAGACGCTGGAAGTGTTATAGGGAAAATTTTCGGTGTTAGACAGGCAGAATTAGGTAGAGCGACACTAGAAACTCTTGGTAGTGGGGCAAATATTGGTAGGGCAGAAGAACTATCTCAGGCTTCTAAAACACAGTCTGATAGACAATTAGTAAAAGCCCTAGAAGATACTAAATCTATATCATTTGAGTTTAATAAACTAAAGAATAATGCTCTTAAATTTGTTAATGAAATTACTGATGAGCAGATACTTCCATTTTTAACCAGCGTTGGAAAGAGTATAAGCGTCATTATTGGTCTCTTAAGTGATGCTAAAGAAGGATTTGGAAGCCTATTAAAAGTTGGTGGTCTTGCATTACTTACTGGATTAGCGAATACTGGACTTAAAGGACTAACAGGAAGTTTCGCAAATCTACTTAGTGGTGGAATAAATAAAGGGATTAATACTCAACAACAAACACAACAACTTGGCGGCATTCCAAATTTAAAAACTCATAATAAAAGTTTAGTATTTAATCCAAATAATTTATCTAGTAGACAAGTCCCTTCTCCAAAAGGGGTATTTAATCCTTACTTTAATAGATTACAACAACAACCTCCATCTATTGGTCAAAATGCTATTGGTGGCTTAAATAAAGTATTTGCTCCATTCTCTTTGTCCTCTCTTGCATTAGCCGGAACATTAGAGTTATTAAACTCACAGTTTAAAGTTTTTACTGGTAGAGCTGGTGAATTATTTGGCACATTTACAACCGCCACATCTTTGCTTGGCCCTGTTGCTGGACTAATAGTTACTGGTGCAAATGCACTTATAAAAAGTATTGGAGATATAGTAGAGAGAAACAAAGTATTAAGAGGAGATATTTCTGCAACATCTGATTACTTCAGAATTTTAGCATCAAAAGAGACTAATACAGATACTAATAAAGACTTACAAGACGTTATTAAAAACTTGGATAAAAGGTCTTTTGTTAATAAACTAGTTAATGAAACAAATAATGTTGCAGGTTTAGACAACCAGGGCGGGGGAGATTTTTCTACAGAAACACAAGATTTATTAAAACGATTTGCGCAACAGTTCGGAAATATTGCAAATAATCTTGCTGATGCTAATTTTGCAAACGTTGGAACAAAAGATTTTGATAAAACAATTAGAGAAGAAGTCTCTAGAAAATTAAGATTTTTTGAACAAGTAATACCAGGGAGCGTGGAAGCTCTTGCTGGTACTAAGAAATCTGGCATAAAGTTTGCCGGTGTTGCACAAACAGATTTCTTTAGACAACAAATTGGAGAGTTTTCGCCAGAATTAAAACAAGCTGTAGAAGATGCCTTTAAAGCAAGACCAGGAGAGCTTTTAAATCTAACTGATATATTTATAGATGCAGTAACACAAAAAGCTTCAAGAATTAAAGATGAACAATCTAGGGAGCGCTCAAAAGAACTTATAGATAGTAGAGAAATTATTGACTCTAAATTAAAAGAACTTAAAGCCATTGAAGAATTAACTAGTGCAACAATAGAGGCTCAACAAGCAGAATTAGAATTATTTGCAGCAAGAAGGGGCGCTGGAGATATTGATTATATTAAAGAAGAATTAAAATTAAAGGAGCTTGCAAGAACTGCAAAAATTAGTATTCTTGAAGAAGAATATAGACTTGAAGAAGAAAGAGCAAGAAAAAGATACGAATTAACAAGACAAAGCACAGAACAAGATATTGCCGATATTTCAAATAGATTATATTATCTAAGAAATCTTGGAGTAGAAAGCCAACAAGTTAATGACGAGATTGCTACATTAACTAAGCGCCTTAATAGTATAAAAGATATTAAAGCATATGAGCCAGATAAAGAGATTGCAGAAAAAGAGCGCGCCTTAAATGTCGAAAGACAAAAAAATCTTGCATTACGTTTACAAGATGAAAAGAAACTATTTGAAGTTATACAAAGCAATAATAAAAAACAAAGAGAAGATGCAATATCTCTTACAAATGTAATGCTTGGTGTATCAAACGCTCAGTCTAATTTAATTGCAGAATTTAGTAATTTAAGTGCCTTTGATAAATTAAGAGAAGAATTTAAACAAGCCACTGCCGCCTCTGTAATTAGATTAACTTCTTTAAAACAAGAAGTTGAAGTATTAAAGTCTGGACAAAAAGAAATAATAGAGACTAGAAAACGTGCAATACAACAAGAGATTGATGCGATTGATAAAGGCGTTAGAGTCAGGGATGCAAATTCTATTCTGGCCGGCGGTAAGAAAAAAGGAATTACAGGAGAAGAAGCCAATAGAAAGACCCTATTAAAAGAACAACTAGATTCTCTTAATTTAGAAGATGCTTTTTCCGGTCAAAAAATTAAAGATGCTCTAAAGGCTGTTGAAGAACAAGAATTAAAGATTCAAGAAGAAAGATTAAATTATCTCGCTAAACTTTTAAAAGCTGAAAAAGACTTAAATAAAGAAAGACTATCTGGTGCAGTTAACTTAATTAAACTTGCAAGAGGTCTTAAAGACTCTGTAAAAAGCACTTTTGAGGCACAGAAATCTTTTACAGATGCTATTCGTAACAAAATAGATGAAGCAGCACAAAATATCAAGGACAAGCGTAATAGTTTGTCTGATGCATTATCCTCGTTAGCAGACGCTAGACGGGCACTATTTGATACATTTTCAGAAAGTGCATCGGTTTTTGCCCAATACGATTTAGCAATTGCAAAAGCAAGTGTTGCTGCTGAGAAATTACTTGGAAACTTCTTTGGGGTTCGTGACGAAGCAGAAGCATTGGTGTCTGTATATGATGCAGTTATACAAAGCGCACAAACTGCTGGCGCATCTGAAAAAACATTAGCAGATTTGAGAAGTCAAGCAGCTAAAGAACAACTAGACCTTTATCAAAGACTATTAGACGAACAACGCTCTCGCGCAGAAAGATTCTTTACTAGTAGCGCAGAAGATAGAGTCAACTTTGTAGAGGGCATCTCTGCTGTTCAATCAATAATTGGGCGCTTTGGCGGCAATATAGAAAACTTTAGAGGACTATCTGAGCCACAATTAAATGAATTTGGTGCCTCTCTAATATCTCTGCCACAAGAATTAAGACAGAATATAGTAAGCGCATTAGAATTACTACCAGACGGCGTTAGTATAGCTGGATTAAGCAAAGACCAAATTAAAGAAGTATTACAAGGGGCCTCTCTTGGTGAAAGTAGCGCTCTTGGTATAGAATCATTAAGTGATACTATTTTGACTGTTGCAGATTTATTAAGACAATCGGAGACAACAAATGTAAGTTCTTTAATAGAGCAACAAAAACAAACAGGACAAGCTCTCGCAGCCGTTAATGCCGCTAAAGAGCAAGTATTGTTTGCAAAAGCACAATTAGAACAAGCAAAAACAGATGCAATTAAAACACAAGATGCAATTAGATTTGTTGCTAATACTGTCGGTGGACAAGTTTCAGAATATCGCGCAGAGTTTGCCGCAGAAGCAGAAAGAATTGCAAGTTCTGACGCAAGTGCTTTAGAGAAGCAGAACCAACTAGTTAATTTAATGACAGAATTTAATGGAAAAATTTCAGAAATTTTATCCAGCACTGGTTCTAAGATATCCTCAATTAATCTTGGTGACCAAGTTGGAACAAATGTTGGAGAATCAATTCCTAGCGTGATGTTGCAGGAAGCAAGACCAATCTTTGACCAGTTAGGACAAACAATCAAACAAACAAATGATGAATTAAAACAAGAAATAATTGGTCTAAAAGGAGTTATTAGTAATGACTTTATTAGAGATTTAAATGCTAATACTGTTGCACTTCGTTCTATAGGAGAGCAACTTACAACAAGGTCATCAGAAAATCTAAGTCAGTTAAAGGCTGAAATTAATATTGATAATGAACAAACAATTAATATTAAAGGGGCACAAGATATTACATCATCTGTTATTAGAGCATTAGAAGAAAGAGGCTTTGTTAAAAATGAACAGATTAGAGACATTGAGGCAACTCTAGAACAAATTATGACAACATTAGTTAATGAAAGACTTTTAAAAGGAAGTAATATACTAAGATAATATGTCTAACCTAATCAGTACTCCATCACCATTTGGCAGCCCTGCTGTAGAATTTTACTATGGTGGGCAAAGACTATACCCTGCCCCATTTATTGATTATTCTAAGAATATAAATAGAAATGATGTTGATATTGCAATTTCCACAGAAGAAGTCTATACGCTTAATGGAGTTTATTTAGATTTACCAAGTGGCGCATATTCTGATGTTGTAACAGGAATGACAAACTTAAAGTCTATTTTTTCACAAGATGGTCTTGAAATTCAAATTAAAGCTGGCGCATCAAATACAAAACTGCCATCAGGTACATTAATAGTTAGTGGCATATATCCATTTATTCGCTCAATTGGAATACCTCAAGGTAATCAATATCATAGGTTTGATTATACAGTAGAATTAGTATCTAAAACTTCTGTCAGTGGTGTTAGTGGAATAACATCAAATAGTTCTGACTCATGGGAATTTGTTGAAGAACCAGAAAGTGCCTCTGCAAAATTAACACACAGGGTTAGTGCGGTAGGAATAAACACATCTGCGTCTGGTGCTGCAAGTAATGCCCTCATAAATGCAAAAAATTTCGTACATAGTAAATTAGGCTCTGGCAATTTACCAAGTGGTTTTCCATTATTTGTTGTGCCCGGAAATGTTTTAGATGTACCATATAGAATATATGAATTAAATAGAAGTCGCTCCGAATCATTTGATACTCAAAATGGTTCATATGATGTTACTGAAGAATTTATTGTTACTTCTGGTACAACACCATATACACATGGCAGAAATGCAGACTTTTCTAAAGATTCTGATGGAATTATAACAGTTTCAATACAAGGTAACGTACAGGGCGCAGGACGAACAGATGGTCTAAATAATCCTTATAATGGATTCTATTTTGCACAAAGTGGCTATAATACCTCTATTAAACCAAATATCGCATCATATGCCTCCGATGTTTATTCTTTATATGGTGGCTCTGGAACACTTGCAACCAATAATCCAATATCTTATAATATTTCTGAAAATAGATATTTAGGAACATTAACATATTCAATAGAATATTCTGACGACCCAGCGATTAATACACCATCTGGTATTGTTGAACAATCTTTAGAAATTAGCAGGAAAGATGCTGTAAGAGTATACGCAAGTCATGCTATACCGCATAGACGCCTTGGCAATATTCTACAAGATATTGCTACAACCTCGGAAGGCTCAATAACAATAACGGCAACTGCAAAAGCCTTAAATACTGGAGACGAGGTTTATGATACAAATGTTGCAATTACGCACGTTCAAACTTTAATTAATTCCGTTAGGCCGAATACAGCAGATTTTATAACATTAAGGTTAGATGAAAATGGGGTATCTTTTGAAAATAATAGATTAGAAAGAACTGCATCCGCAACTGTTACATGGATATTCACTCTAGACTTAATCTCTGTACAAGCACCTGACGCAGATATAGTTATACCTCCAATAACATAGGGATAATATGAATTTACCAGACATTAGAATAGACCAATGGGATAATGCGCACAACCCTTCTGGGGTGCGTAATACAGAATTATCTGCCTCTGGCTGGATTAAAAGGTTAGACGTTAGTTCATCTGGTACACTTGATTTTGGCTCTATTAATATAACTACGTCTGGTGGATTTGCCGGAACAAAATTAATCGTGGCGAGACCGACAACAATGGGAGATGCTACAACAATTGAAGATTTAAGATTATATATAGTGTCAAAAACCGCTTGGACAACGGGTACTTATAATTTTAAGTTTAAAAAACTTATTCACTTTCAAAGTGGTTTACAACTTATATCTACTGATGACAATGTTCCTATTACATTGCCAGCGTCTCAAAATATTCTTAATACTCATTCTGGCAATTATATACAAGTTGTAGCAGAGAGTGGATGTACCCAATATATATATCTTGATGTATATGCTGATACAGATACCGCAATTGGACAAAAAGGTGGTCCAGCAGCAAATTCATTTAGGTATAGACTGAGGTATACTTTTTATTAATGACTATTAATTCTGGCCTAATAGGTGGATATTTATATGCGGAAGGTGTTAGCCCCCTAACAAACTTCTCATGGTGGGATATTGAAGAGATATCACCACCTACAGGAGTAAGGCACCTTGAAAGTGGTCATCCAGCATTTGTAAAATTTGTTGATACTGCCACTCCACTAGAATTTAGAAATATAGAATTGAATTTTATTAGTGGAATAGTCCCATATTATAATAGTGTCGAATGCTTAACATTTAAGCTTAACAACGATAGATTTTTTGTGGCAAATATGAGGTTATGGCTGCCATCTGGAAGCGCTATAATTCCTTCTGGGAGAATAGAATACTCTGTCTCTGGGACATGGGTTTATAATGCGATACTGCCATCAGGATATGGAACAATAATAGATACGTCCCTGCCGGCTACACAAAATGTTAATAGACAAGATGGATTTGGCTCAATTAATGGCACAGGAGATAATGACGTAACACAGTTTATATATTTATCTCTAAGTATTCCATCTGGATATTCGTTAGGAAGATATGGATATGGTGGAACCGGAACGCTGGCATTTAAATTAACATATGATTATTACCAGAAGATATAAGATACTTTGGTAGCAACATGGTTACAAAAAGCCTTTCCAAAGTGTTTCGGTTCACAAAGTTAACACATCACCTCAAACACTAATCTTATTTGTCATCACCTAACTGGGCAGGTTTTAAATTACAATTTCAATTTTTAGTGGAGGGTGACTTAAGGTTGCAACTGATGCTATGCGTTAGGTAATGACCTAATGCTTGAGGTGATATACTCAAGTTTGTTGCTACCAAAGTATTATATGGTGAAAGCAAAAAAAAGTCAAGTAAAAAATTTTGCTAATTAATGGGAAAATAGGCAGCCAGTAACGCTAAAAAGCGTATAATAAGTATGAAAATTAAGCCCACGATAGGGGGCGATTTTATTAAGGAACGAATAATATGGCAACATGGATGAAGACAGGTCTAACTGGTGGTGCAGCCGCCAACGTTACCAACGTAGTGATATGGCACCTAGGAAGACGCATAATTCGCTCAACTGTTAATGGCCCTGGTGTTACCAGCCCACGTACTCTATTAACCAGAGTTACTGTAACTGATTCAACAGCAGGTTCTCTATATACAGTAGTTAATTCATAATTAGTTATATTTATATAACCATAAGGGCGAGAGTGCAAATTCTCGCCCTTTTTTGTTTATAATATAGAAGAGGAAAAGGTGAGTTTATTTAAAATTAACGAAAATAAATTATTTATTAGTGACGAAGAAATTTTTTTATTACCAGAAGAATTTCATAAATATCGTCCAATAAAAATATATGCCACTGCTACATGTGGCCTTATTTCTTATAAAGGCGCATTAGTGGCAATAAATAAAGCGTTACTCCAAGACGGAAGAACTGTTAGTGGAAAAACTTTTGGAGAAATAGAGATAGGCATGGCGATTCATGTAAGAGAGCATATAGATATATGGGACAACCCATCATTTGTCTTTTCTCGTAAACCTTTGACAAACCAGCTCAATTATATTACTATAGAATATAGTCATTTTAAATTAAGGATAGACCCATTCTCAAAAGAACATAATGCCATATACACCTAATTCAAAATGGACAAATTATATTAATTCCATCTTCAGAGATGACCCACAGTTTATCTCTGAATGGAGACTAGACAATATATCTGGCGGGACGGCGCTAGATAGCCAAGGAGGTAATACATTAACTGCTTCTGGCTCACCAACACAGGTTGCCGGACAAATGTTGGTAAGTGGCGTACAATTTGATGGCGTTAACGACTGTTTTTATATTACAGACGCAACAGACACAGGTATATATCCTTTTCATCCATCGACAGATTATAAAATAGGTTTTATAGCAAATTTATATGTTGATGACTTTTCCCAAGAAAGAGTAATTTTTTCAAAATGGGACACTTCTAATGTAGACACATCTAACTTTATGTTAAGTATTACACCTGAGTCTGGTCTAAGACTTAGACTTAATCAACAAAGTGCCGCCACAACGGTTAATCATTTTGATAGTATATCAGATATAATTCCATCAGGAACATGGTTTAAATTTGCATTCTCTTTAATGCAAAGGGCTAATTCTCACCGAAATTGGCATATATGGGTAAATGATTATTTGTGGTGTAGCGTAACTGGAGATATAGTAAACCAAGCAGACGAAGATGGCACTGGCGTATTTACTTTAGGCGCATGCAATCCACTAAATAATCCCTCTGGTTTTTTTAGTGGCAAAATGGAGAATGTTTTATTTTTTAATGGGCGTGGAGTAAGACCAGAAGAATATAATTATTGGTCGTCTGGACTATTTCCATCAGGAACAAGACCTGCACTAAACACATTTCATCCATATTTAGAAGGGCACTTTAAACTAAATAGAATAGAGCCGGCAGCCGGAGGGCAATTAGCCTTTGTAAACGAGAAAGTTAATAATCAATATATTTATGTCTCTGGTTCAAATAGTGGACTTGTACTTCCACTACCAGGAGCGGCAGACGGAACTTATGGTTCTGGACTAGGATTTCCTGGAATTAATAGTAATAGCAAGCTTGCAAGACACGTATTAACTATTCCGCATGATACTATTGATATGAATTCTTCATTTACTGTTAGTATGTGGATGAGGCCGGAAATTGGAGGAGGGGTAACAAGAAGTTTCTTTGGGATAAGAAATACATTAGAAGTTGGATTATCCTCTACTATGATACCAAAATATACATGGTTCCAACAAGATGGCTCATCAAGAAACGTACAGCCTAGCACAACAGAGAGAATAGGCAAAAGTAACTGGAGCCATGTTGTATATGTATGTGATATTGCAAAATGCTCTGGTGCATTCTATGTTAGTGGAAACTTTATTAATTCTGTTACTCTATTAGGTTCCGCGTTATTTTCTGCAAATAAGGATAGCTCGCCAGCCCCACAGGCATTTTTTATTGGAGGAATTGATAACGTAGATAATGCATTTTCTGGAATTCTTGACGAAATAATTATATTTAAATATCCACTAAATAGTGGGGAAGTTAGTCAATTATATAATTCACAAAGCGGATTCTTAACCATCAACGGAGATTCCAGTGGGATTATAGGGGGACTAATAGTTGGAAATGAATTTCCAGTTTCTGGGTTACTTGGAGGATATGTTAAAGGCTCAACCACACGCTCTGGAATTATTGGAGGCTATGTTAGCGGAACTGGCGCAATTGGAAACGCACTACTTGGAGGATATACGCTTGGGCTAGAAGCCAATCCGCTATCTTCTGATTTTGAATCATTCTTTATGGTTAAGGGTTTATATAATACAGACTTTGATAGTCAAATTAAAATTATTAAAAACAATAATACAGATTTTGATGCAAAAGTATTTATATACCAAGAAGAATTAAAGCCGGTTGTAGACATCTTTTTTCCAGCCTCAACACAGTCTGGTTTGGCCCCTCTAACTTACACTTTTGAGGCAAGAGCATCTGGATTAAATAATAAATCTATTGTTCATACACAATGGTTATTCTCAGACATTCCAATAACTTCTGGTTCAGTAACAACATCGTCTGGTACATATAGAACATCTCATACATTTAGTAGAAGCGGACTATTTAATGTAGTATTTTTTGCCATGGATGATGCTGGACTAATTTCTTCTGATAAAATCATTATAAATACAGCGTCTGGAATCACCACACCATCTGTAACATTATATGCAAGCCCATTATCTGGAATATCACCATTGACATGTACTTTCTCTGGAGTAGTAGATTCTTCTCCAAGGACAATCAAAAATAAAGCGATATATTTCGGAGACGGAACGGCATCTTCTGTAGTCTCTGGAGTAAGACATATATATCAAGCGCCAGGAAATTATATTGCCGTTTTTAGAGTGGACGACAGTAGTGGAATAATAGCAACAGATACTGTTGAATTAGGACAAAATAACTAATGTCAATAATTAATATATTAACAGGCCCAAATATACCTCTTTTCGGAATTGAATTTCCTTCTGGGCAGGTTCCATCTGGCTCTCTTGGTGGAAACCTTGATGCGTCTTTAATTAGTTTAAGGGCAACATTTGGATTTAACTCTCAAGAGCATACATTTGAGTGTGATTGGGCACCAATAGGTAGTGGATACGCCCACGGAGCCTCTGGAAACCTTCCTCCAATAAATACAGAACTATCTTTTTGGGTGAGCGGGTTTTATGTTAAAGGACTTATTAGTCACGTTGATTGGGATACATCAATTAACGGCACAATAATTAACACAGTCATTAAAGATAAACGAGGAATATTAGACCAATATAAAATTACTACAGATGACATGGGTGATAATGTCCCGTCCGGTATAACCTCTGTGGCAAGAGAGTATAGATTAATCAATAGTATTACTACTTCTGTTACAAGAAATTGGCCGGTTTCTAATGTCACACGTACAGAAACAGAGGCATATGAAAGTGCTTTTAAAGAATATCGCAGAATAGAATTAGATGGTGCTACATATGACCAAATATTAACTGCGATACAAAGTACATTTGGCTCGGGTGTTGCCTCTAAAATACCAACCACCGCACAAATACAGTCTAATATTGGAGGAGATATAACTTCTCTAAGATGGAAGTTTAGTGCTGCGACTCTTAGAGATGTATTAGATAGAATTACTTCTGATACAGCGTTTGATTGGTATTGGAATATGGAAAACGAGTGCGTTTATTTAATCAATAAGAAAACTCCTTTTACAATACCAGAAGCAGAAATTTTAAATCTTATAAACGCATACGGCGGCTCTGGAATAGATAATGTTATATCTATGTCTTATGGTAAAGATAGAGTAGATGAGCCAACTCATATAACTTTACTTGGCGCAGAACAAGAAGGTATGATAAACAGTGATATTCTATCCGACATTGACGGAATAGACACAGAATATGATGGCAGAAGTAACAAACTTGTATTTGAGGCGGCATGGCCCCTATTAACAGTTGGATTTTATGACAGAGATGGATTTTATAGAACATACGTTCCATCTGAAAAAGAACTCCAAATGGCAATCGTTGGGATTGAGCAATGGACATATTTCAAAAAATACCAAAGCAGCCCATCTCCTTCTGGATGGAGTATAGCGCCAGATGCTGGAAGCATAGCGGCCCAACATCCAGAATTTGAAAGTAGACTAGACCCTAGACAGCCAATAGCAAATATTTTGGCAAATCCTACAAATAATCTTAGAGTTATTTCTAATAGAAGAGATTTAACTAGTAATTGGGTTATTGAATTTTTTAATAGAATTAATCAACACGCACAAAGACACTATGGTAAATCATATATAAATACATGGGCACTAACAAGAAATAGTGGAGTCTTTACACTAATAGACAGGGCTTGGTGTGGTGTAGAAAACTATAGAAATGACGCCTCTGGACTATTTATTGATGACTATGAAATACATAGGCATTTTGGAAGGATATCTCCGTTTTTTGGAGCTGACTATAAAATCTCTGCATATACAAAACTACCGTCTGGTACTGTATATGGCCCACAAGGAGAAGATACCCCAGCGTCATTTGCGTCATGGACAGAAGATTCGCCTCCATTTAATCCAAGCGGCGATGGCTCGCATTATATTCCTTGTACACTACAAATTGTTGGAAATAGAATACAAGACCCTAGAAGAGATGATGAATTTTCGTTTGAAGATTTTCCAGAAAATACAATTTGGTGTCAACTTCCGGCATTATGTTCGTCTGGTGTAAAGTCAGATGATATATTAGCAAATCTTTCAACACTTACAGAATATGCGCTTTCATTAGAGCAGTCTGGTATTATTGACCTAATAGACCCAAGAGTGCTTGTACAGCCATACAATGCATTATCTGGCGTAGCAGTACCAGTAAAATCATCTCAAAGATATGGTCAAATATATCCAAATGTATGGCAAAGTGGAATTATACATCCAATATATGGCACCAGAATAGAGATAGACGAAAATCTTGCTCCATGGATTGAATATCCAGAGGGCACAGATACATCATTGGTAAAATTAAGACGAAGGGCTACCGATAGACTTAATGCGCTAATGTCTATCCAAAATGAATCTCAATTTTTACAAATAGAACAAGTGGGACTACCAAAACTTTCTTTTGATAGTTTTGCTAACCAAACGCCAAATATATCTGGACTAATTGGGGAAAGAGAACATGGTGTTAGTGAAGTATCTATTAATTATAGTAGAGGTGGGCAAACTACATCATATAAAATAAATTCTTATTATGACATTCCTCAAAAACCCTCTCCTCTTAATGAAAGAACTCGGGCAAGACTTAATGGGGTAATTAATCCAATAGATTTTAAAGATTTAGGCGAATTTTTAGCAGGACTTAGAGATGGAGATACAACAACTATAGAGTCCCCAACACAGACAAATGCCTCAAGGCCAATTATTAATTTTGACTTCGAAAGACAAGAAGCATGTGAAGTTATTGCTATACATAATATTTTCGATGAGGCAGCATGTACATCACTAATGAATGGAGAAGATGTTGCTGAAGAGGAATCATACTATGCAACAACAATTAGAAATATAACTTTTCAGACTACATTTACTCAGCAAACATTAACAGCAGGGCTGAATAATTTTTACCACGGCCTAAATACGCTAGAAGTTGGTGTTATAGTTATATCACCTTCTGGAAATCAGCCATTTCTACACTTAGAAGTTGACCATAATACTGTAATGATTGATAATAATACCGGACAAACTCTTACTGATTGCACTATAATAGTAACCAATGGAGAAGGTAGAATTAGACCATCAAATGAAACAATTAGAAATTCATCAGAAGTTGATGATTTTGGTGCGAAATGTAATGATGGATATTTAAATTTAGGCGACCCATGCATTTATTTACACAAAAGAGTTGCAGGAGAAGAATTAGCATATTTCACAGGTGGAAGAAAATTAAACCCAGGAATGGTTATTGAAGTAGAAGAACTTAATAATGCCACATCTACACAACAATTATACAATGTTTCAATTATTGGAGATGCACACGGAAGATGGTTATGTGGATTAGCTGCACTAAATAATACAACATTGTCAGTTGGAGGGCAACACACAATAGTAGAAAATGGCTCTGGCCCCGCTGGAGGCTCAAGATATAAGCCAGGACCAGAATCTACAGGGTGGACAGTTCTTCCCGCATCAACTGGTGGTGGAGGAATTGCAGCACAAATAACGGCCATAACAAATATAGGGACAAGCGGAGCATATGCTACAGTAAGAGAGTTAGATTCGTCTGGCTACCTTGCTCCGCGCACGTATACTAGTGTATGGATTTTGCCATATCCAGAATTTGCAGAAACTGGAGATAGAGGAATCATGGCCTCATATTCTCCTACTTCTGGAGTTGGAGAATCAACAGTTAAATTTATTCAAATATCAAAACAAGCATTTATGGTTTACTAGGAGAACAGGATGCCTGCATTAAGTGGAAATAGACCATATTCATATGTAGGCCCGTCTCCATTTACAGCCTCTGGTACAAAGCCAGTAGGAATAAGTGGTATTCTATTTGAACAAAATATGTTTACACTTACTGCTGAGCAAGAAATTTATACCTCTGGATTTACAAGAACATTTACTAAGTATATTAATAAAACTGCCGGAGTTTCTTCGTCTTTTGAGCCAACTTCATCTGGTTCTAATCTAGTACGCGCCAATATTCATTTCAAAGATTATATTACTACAATGAGAACAAGACTATCGGGCTTATTTGGATATATGGCAGTAGATTCTCCATATGCACAGTCACAACTTATACAAGACTATTTTAAAGTATACCTTGGAGATAATCCAAGCGGCTCAGTTGGTAATTGGAGACATGCAACTCCCAATCTTGGAGAAAATGGAAAAATTTATGACATAGATATTAGAGAAGTACAATATCAGCCATATATAAGGGTATCTAAGTATCGAGAAAATTCAGTATCTGGTATGTTTATATTTCCAGTTTCTCCTATCGCCCCCATGTTTTGCTCAAAAACAGGAGATTTAGTTAATGTTACAACTAGAGATGTAGGAAACGCCGCACAAATAGATGAGCATGCTATGTTTGCATACGCCGCTGCTGCCGCAGGAAAATTTGCAATCTTTGGAGATTTATTTGAAGTTAATAATTCAAAAGTTTTTTTAACATGGACAAGTGGCTCATTGGCAACCTCTGATACAGGAAACTGTGACCAAACAGCGGAAAGACTATTAAATACTGCTACGCCAAATGGATTTTTACCTAGTGGAATAGGTTTTTTCTCTGTTCCGACCACTATTAGCGTTGGTACTGGAATTTACGGAATACAAGTTTTTAATACTAATTCAACCATTAGTGGACTATATACGGCAGTATCTGGAGATATTGGATTTTGGCCACCACGCTCATCTTTAAATGTCTCTGGATATCAGAGGGCAACAACATCAGATGGTTCAAATGAAGTTTTTATGTCTGGATTACACATATTTAACACAGCACTATTTACACTTACATCTAGTGGCGCAAAATTAGACTCGCCAATTAATGGTGCAACACTTTGGTATAGATTTGCAGATAATCAAAGTTGGACAACTTCAAATTATGGTCCAAAAAACTGGTCAGATATTTCTGCACAACCAGCATTACCTATTGTTGGAACAAATCAAAATCTATTATTTTATGTTGGAACTACAGCGGATTTAGACCCAAGTCCAATTTTAGCAGATAGAAGATTTGTTTTTTCAGTATATAATCCATCTACACTTGACTTTTTAGACGCTATTGAGGAAAGTTATAAATTCGTTTCCGCAACATCCCCGCCGTCTGTTGATAGATTTTTTTTCGTATATGGCCATACTCCAGTATCTGGTGTTAATTTTAGCGATTATTATTGTATATCTGAAATAGCCGGCCTTTCTTCTGGTCCAGAAGTTTACTTTTTAGATTCTGCAATGGAGAATATTGGAGCGTGGGATACAGCAACAGACCCTGGAGCTTCGCCAATATGTGTAATTAATGGTAATTTATATGGACATGACCCAACACAAACGAGCGCGTCTGGAGAGACATTTTTCTGGCAACATTTAATTTTTGACGACCCAAACGGACATTTTCCTGGAGTTCCTGGCGACCCAAGAGTTGTAGATAATAAAGTATATGTATATGAATTACGAGATACAGTTTATGACAATACCAATAATATTGCAGCACTATTTGAGCCATTAAATCAAGATAATTTTACTTTTGGTGGCACTCCTTTCGTCATTGACCCAAGAGGCACAGATTTGGATTATGGAGATGGCTCGATATTAATTAGGTTTTCTGCTAAAATGAAGGGCGAAACTACCATGAAATCTTTTATGGGTAGAATAGTTGAGGATACTATAGGCGGCAATCCTGTATTAAAAATATACGAATTTACAAGGCTAAAGGATAGTACACCATCATGGGTGTACCAAATAACATAGGAAATGGCAAATACATATAACCTTACATTAAATACACCAACAACATATGTAAGCGGAATTACATATGAAGAAATTCAATCCTCTGGATTCGTTAAAAATTCAGATTTGGTTGGCTCTGGGTATGTTCGCTCAATAAATGGTTTAAAAAATACCCCAACGGTTACTGGTTCTGGCTCTATTCAAGTATGGGTTGATGGTCAGACAATTCAAATTGGAACAACAGCAGGCGGCGGAACTCCAGAAAGTGACCAATATCCTGTAGATGCCAGAGCTGCATCAGGCAATATAATTCCATCAGTTTCTGGAACCTATAATTTAGGTTCCGCCACTAAATTTTTTCATCAAGTTTGGGCAAATTCTGGAATATTTCAAAGCGGAGTATCTGTTAGTGGGCAAGATGTTTTATATAAAATTAATGGACTAGGTGGCCCACATATAAATATCAACCCTGGATATGGTGTTGAGCCATTAGTTTTGAATGACCATACAATATTTATTAACGTTAGTGGAGATGCAAAATATTCTAATTTACATACATCTGGCTATATAAGAAATAGTGATTTTATACAGTCTGGATTTATTACTAAGACAGAAGTTGCTTTATCTGGATTTACAACACAAACAGAATTAGTAAATTCTGGCTATGTGCGACATGCAGATATGTTAGTAAGTGGTTATTTAAGACATGTAGACTTATTAACAAGTGGATATGTTAGAAGTATAAAAGGATTATCACATACACCTGATATTATTGGTTCTGGAAATATCCAAGTTTGGACAGATGGCTCTACTATACAAATTGGCACAACTGCCGGAGGAGGCACACCCGAGAGTGACCAATATCCTGTAGATGCTAGAGCGGTTTCTGGACATATAACAATGAATGCCTCTGGATATTGGAACTATGGTAGCGTTGTGTCGCCCGGACAAACGGTTTATGCAAATTCTGGAGTTTTTACATCTGGTGTTTATATTTCTGGATTGCCAGTTCCAACACAATCCCAAATAACAACTTCTGGCTACGTTCGTCACGCAGATATGCTGGTTAGCGGCTACGCAAGATTACCAGACCTATTAGGCTCAGGGTTTAAACCAGAGTCACAAATAGACCATGGAACCATTACCGGCCTCTTAGATAACGACCATCCTCAGTATATACTCAATTCGGCATTTGTTGGCTCAGGGTTTATCACGAAGGCCGAGGTAGCCTCGTCTGGTTTTGCTACACGTTCAGAACTTGTAACATCAGGCTACGTTCGTCACGCAGATATGCTGGTTAGCGGCTACGCAAGATTACCAGACCTATTAGGCTCAGGGTTTAAACCAGAGTCACAAATAGACCATGGAACCATTACCGGCCTCTTAGATAACGACCATCCTCAGTATATACTCAATTCGGCATTTGTTGGCTCAGGGTTTATCACGAAGGCCGAGGTAGCCTCGTCTGGTTTTGCTACACGTTCAGAACTTGTAACATCAGGCTACGTTCGTCACGCAGATATGCTGGTTAGCGGCTACTTAAAGCACGCCGACTTATTATCCTCTGGATATGTAAGAACACTAAATGGTGGTAGCAATGCGCTCACGCTAGTTGGTTCAGGCAATATAAATATTTGGAGAGATGGGCAAACAGTTCAAATTAATGCTACATCGGCTGGCGGTGGGCTAACACAACAACAAACAATGGCAATAGGAAGCCTAAAAATATAATAGGGAGCCTAAAAATATGATTCTGCTAACTTCAGTTAATGATACTCTTGAAGTAATAACATCTTCTACTGCAAACATAACATATTATGTTAGTTATGTAGATATAACCACTACAACGTTTACGCCTGGTGCTAGCCAAGGAACAATCTCTTCTGCGACAACAACACCAATTTTGTCTGCACCAGGCTCTTCTACACAACGCCAAGTGAAATATGTTTCTATTGTTAATACACACGCAACAGCATCCAATAATATAACTGTGTTAAAAGATATATCTGCTACCGAATATAGAATTACTGGGACATATACACTTGCGGCGGGAGAGAGATTACAAATAGATGTAGACGGTATGGTAAAAACATTTGATAAAAATGGAAGAGAAAAACAAGTCAACATTGATGTTGTAGGTTATACTGGATTTCCAAAATCTTATATTAAAGTGGGAACAGCGGCCGAAGCCATTGGTGTTTCATATTGTATGAACAAAGATAATGGTTTTCCTGGAGCATATTCTCTTGGCGCCCCAGGAGTAAACGGATGGTGGGTTGATGCTTCTCAAACATCAAATGCAGCAAATCCTGCTGGTGCATCACAAATAGGTGCAGAACAATTACAAAATCCATCAACTGGCTCACTTTATTTAATAGACTCTGCCCTAACATCATCTGTTGCACACTTTTTTATGATTTTTGATTGGATATGGTATAATACAGGAATTACAGTTACAACTACTACTGCACAAAATATTACTCAGCCTGCAACCTCAATACCCGCCAGAGACTCTTATGGTACAACAAATGGGGAAGGATGGCAGTTTGGTATTCTTGTTACAACAGCCACAACAAACGCTGGTGCTATAACTAATACAACTGCATCATATACAAATTCAGATGGAACGGCAGGGAAAACAGCTACAATAGCGTCATTTCCTGCAACAGCAGTTGTTGGAACATTTGTGCCATTTCAGTTAGCCGCCGGAGATAGAGGCGCACGGTCCATCCAGTCGATAACACTTGGCACATCATATGGTGGTGGAGCAATTTCTGTAATAATGTATAGAGACTTAGTTTATATTCCAAATCCAGTTGCAAACGTTGGCTCAATAATGAATAAAATAGGTTCAGACCCAACAGGAATAAGAATATATAATGGTACTGGACTAGGAATTAGATATATACCATCTGCGACTACTGCCACAAATATGGCCGGGACCATAACTATTATAGAAAGATAAAAGTGTATAATATATAAAATAGGAGCGAATAAATGGCCTTATCTGGAATAATCGAATTTCATGCGAGTAGTGGCGCACCATGTCATCCGCTACAAATAGACCACTTTGTTGCTGGCTCTGGGTTGGGCTATAATAGAATTGGTCTTTTTGGAACTGGTGGCCCAGGAACCTATGTACAAGTAAATCTTTTTCAAGACACAACATATATAGTAAATGAATCTGGCGCTCCGTCTGGAAGCGCACTGGCATCAGGAAAACTTACAAACTTAAAATATATTAATAGTTCATCTGTTAACCCTAATTCTTCTGGCTCGGTATCTGTCTCTGGAATTACTGAAAGAGACTCAACATTAAGAATTAGATTTACACACCCAAGTGGACAAACCTGCACACTTCAAAATTGTAAATTTATTGGTATTAACCTTAATGCTTCTTCTGGCGCAATTGATGAGACAACTAATATTTCTGGTATAAACATTTACGCCTTTGAAGTTGGAAGAGATACATCTTGGACCAAAATATCAAATGACGCATCACTTAATTATTTGTCGTTTGCCAACAGAAGCAGCGGCGCAATAGTCCACGACTATCACTTGGGCCTAAGTGCCTCTCCGCTAGCGGTAGGAGAGAGAAAAAACTTCGCCTTTATAGCCAAGTTCGAGTTTGTCTAAAGTTGACGCTGACATAAAAAAATAGTACTAAGCATATGCGTGGATATAGAACAACTCTCTCTAATGGTGCAATTTTTACCGAAGACCAATTAAATTGGCTACAATTAAAATCTTTTCTTAAAAAGAATAATTTAAAAATTGTAGAATTGCAATTAATTTTTGACCAACAAACAGTATTTTGCACTAGAAATTCCTCGGCATATTTTTATGCCAAAAAGGCCGAAGTTTGGCTACAGCAAGAGTTTCCAGATACCTTATTTTATGGTATAGGTGCCTCAGACCAGAGTGGGACTGTTACTATTACATGGTATGATGGACAAAATTCTTCAGAAGAAATAAGAAAAATATCTGAAAAGGATATTGGCATATGGATAAATTAGATATTATATGTGGCAAAGGAAAACATAGAACTTGGAACGCCGCATTTGCAGAAATGGTTTTATTAAATATATATGGACAGATGCCAGATTATTTTTGGAGATTAGACCAATTTAAAAAGAAATATTTATTGCTTATTAAAATAATAGCAATGCTTGGAAAAAAGTTTTCTCAAAATGAAATAGGCTACTTTATTTATAAAGAGAACACGGCGGTCTTTGAAAAGGACATTGGATTAATCACTTGGAAACTAAAAAATCATAGTTATGATTCTAAATTCACTATAGAACAATTAGTATCACACTTCAAAAATAAATTTAGACCAATAACTAGTACTAATATTACTAATATATCTATTAAACCAACTATTAAAACAAATGAGCAAGATGTTATTGGAGACTTATAAAAATGGCTAAACAGAAAATAGAAGATTCTATTGATATCCCTGTTGAAAATCAGGGTTCAGACGATGTAGAATTATTTGAAAATTTAATTAAGAAGGCTTTAAAAGGAGAAATTCTTGGTGAAGTTTGTGAACCAGAAGGTTACGGCACAGGCTCAATAGCATTAGACGCGGCCCTTACAGTGCCAATTCCAAAGGGATTTATTATAGAGATATTTGCCGACAATGGAGTGGGAAAAACTACTTTAGCCTTAGAAGTCCTTGGACAAGGACAACTAAAAAATTGTCGAGTAGGATACCTTGACATGGAGGGAACATTAAATAAATCCTTAGTAAAATCTATTAGAACACTAGACACCGAAAAAGTAGATAGTAGAGGTCACCCTCTATGGATTTATAAAGAGGGGCTTATCAAAGATAAAGAGACTGGCCAGACAAGAATGTTGTCTGGAGAAGAAGCGTTTAGATATATAGAAAATTTTGCAGGCATGTTTAAAAACGCCTATTTAGTAGTAGATAGCGTTGATTCGCTAGTTCCATCTGCTATTATTGAAAAAGAAATTGGCGAAAATACAATGGGTCAACTTGGTAAACTTATGTCAGATGGAATGAGAAAATTACACGCATTATGTAAAATGAACAATACAACAGTAATTTTTATTAACCAAGTTAGAGATAACCCTGGACAAATGTTTGGTTGTTTTACTGAAAAAACACCGATAGCATTTGCAGACGGTTCATTTCACTCTATTAAAGAAGTTATAGACAATAAAATGGTTGGTCCAGTATTAACAAAAAATCTCAAAACTAATAATATTGAGCCAAAATCAATTAAGAATTGGTTTAAAAATGGACAAACAGAAAGAAAGAATTGGATAAACATTAAAGCAGAAAATAATGGAGGTAGAAATGGACGTTTTTCATTAACAATAACTCCAAATCATAAAATATTTGTTTATCGTAATAAACAGCAAATAGAAATTTCTGCGTCAGAGTTACTAAAGACAGATAAACTAATTTCTTGGTATGATTCGGCGCTAGACAATGAATATATCTCCAATATTTTTATTGGCTCTATGCTTGGAGATGGACACCTTACTAAGACAAATAATTGCAATGGTAGTTTTGTTTTACAAAATTCAGAGCAACCAGATTACCTTCAATGGAAACTAGATAAGTTATCCTCCCTCTACTTTAGAAAATATAAAACGATTAACAATAAATATAGATATTGTTCAGAATTTTCTAGAGAATTTGGTCTAATTCATGACAAATGGTACATTGAGGGATTAAGAAGTAAAATTTATCCCAACGACTTAGAGTTAAACGATTTAATATGTGCGGTTTGGTATATGGACGACGGCTCTTTTTCTGAAGGAAAAGATGGATGCTCTATTTCAATAAAAAGGTTCTATTCAATAGATAATATTGAATATGGACAAGAACTTATTCAAGGTCTAATTAAAAAACTTGAGAAGTACTTAAATATCCCACAAGGATACGTCGTTCCTCATGGAACCTCTTTATATTTTAATAAAGTTGCTTTTCATATATTTATGAAAAAAATATGCACACATATCATTCCTTGCATGCAGTATAAACTACCTAAAGAATATCATTCTAAATATATAGATTTCTCAACAACGTCTATGTTGACAAAGAAGGAACATCTAGTTTCAATATTAGAAATTAAAAACCTAAAAGGTAATAAAAACCTATCTAAGTATGATATAGAAGTTGAAGATAATAATAATTATTATGTTGGTAATGCTGGGGCCGGAGTATTAGTACATAACAGCCCAGAAGTAACCCCAGGAGGTAAGGCTTTAAAGTTTTACGCTGCATGTCGCTTAAGATTGAGCAAACCTAGTGCAAAAGTTATAAAAGATAAAGATAATAATATTATTGGACACGTAGTAAATGTAACTATTGTAAAGAATAAAGTTCCAACTGTATCTTCTAATACAGAATTTACTATTATGTATGGAAGTGGTATTGATAGAGAATCAGAAATTGCTTCTTTAGGAGTTCAACTTGGCATCATCAAAAATTTCGTTGACGACAAAGGCAATGTCTCTAAAAGACTTTTAGATGTTGCAGGAAACAAGGTTGAACCGTCACAGTTAAGAGATTTTTTCTTGGCAAACTCCAAGATAGCAGCGGAATACCTACAAAAGATTAAAGATGCAATTTAAATCTAATAATAAAATTATAAAATTTAATCCACCATATAAAGACTTTCCACTGAAATCACAGGATAAATCTAGAAGTGGAAAACAATACCTATTGGGACAATATCTTGCTAAAATTTTTGGGACAGAAAATATTTTAGAAGATTGCCCAATTCCTGGTACAAATAATTTGTCTTGGGACTTCTGGATTCCAAAATTTAATATTGCCTTTGAATATGATGGGGAGCAACACGATAAATTTATTAAATTTTTTCATAAAGACAAAGCTGCATTTGCCAGACAAAAACTGGCAGACGCCGCAAAACAAAAATTAGCAGAAATTAATAGCATATCTTTAATTAGAATTACTCATAAAGACTCAATAACAGAAACCTTTGTTAAAAATTTAATCCTAAAAGGAAATTAACACTTATATATGAATATCGAAGCAGAACTTTGTTTATTATCTGGTCTATGTAGTTATGAAGAGGTTAGAGCGAAAATTCCATTTAAACTTGATGAATCAGATTTTCAAACTATTAAACATAAAAAGATATATTCAGTTATTAGCCACATAAGGTCTAATGGAAATCTTTCTAAACTATCATTAGACGTTCTTTTGTCTACCGCAAAAGAATTAGGTATTACAGATTTTACCATTGTTACCAACGACGGCAAATATCTAACAGATTTATTAGACAAACAATTAAATCAAGACGAAATTCTTACTTTTGCCAATCAGGTTAAAAGAGAGTCAATAAAAAGTAAGATTTTAACTAATTTAAAAAAATTAGAACACTACGTATCTGAGTCTCCAGATAAATTAAAAGATATTCTTAAACAATGTGAAGATACAATCTTTAGTATAACAACTTCTGGTGACCATATAGAGAATAAGCCCTCAAAACTTGCCGAAAAAGTTAGGACACATATAGACTTTCTGGGTAATAATCCTGGATTAGCCGGCCTAGATATTGGATTTCCAGAGTGGCAATCTAGAATAGGCGGAATATGTAATGGAATGGTACATATGGTCATTGCCACTAATAAATCTGGCAAATCCACGCTTGGAGGAAGGGCCGCCGTTGTATTAGGACAGCACATACCAGTACTTATAGTAGACACCGAAATGTCTGAGGAACTACAAATAGAAAGATTATTTTGTACTTTTATTAAACTTCCATACAATATTCTTAAAAATGGGTTCTGGAACGACCCGGGCCACCCAGACTATAAATATAATGCTAGAATACAACAAGGTATCAAAGACTTTGAAAAGACATTTAAAATTGAATATTTAAATGCATCTGGCAAGTCTGTATTAGATATGATTCCCGCAATGCGAAGATGGACAATTGAAAATAAAACGTCTTCAGACACTAAATTCCCAAGAGGTCTTATAGTTTATGACTATTTAAAACTTAATTCATTTGAGGAATTAGGTAAATTTGGCATAGCAGAGTTCCAAAAACTTGGACTAGATGCCGCTGCGCTAAAAGATTTTGCCAACAAGTATAGAATTCCAATTCTAACCTTTGGACAGACAAATCGTAAAGATGATATGACAATTGATTGTCTTGGCGCGTCTAAGAGACTGGCAGATTTATGTGATAGCGTGACATTATTTAAGGAAAAGACCCCAGAACTCAGAACTGCCGACCCAGACGCCTCTCACTTGCTACGAGTTTTCGTTAGTCGCCATGGACCTTCTACAAGTTATGGTGAGCATATAAGAGTAGACTTTGATAAGAGTTGTGGACAATTACAAGAAAAAGGTCTATATACGCCTAGCGCTTCATCTCCTATTGCAAAAAAGAGAAATTTTAAAAAATATAACGCTACAACAGACGAAATCTTAGAAAGTGATATGAATGATGATGGATACGACCAAGAATAAAGTTAATTTAGAAAAAGTTAAAGAATGGGCAGAAACAAATATAATCTGTGTTCTTAATGCCCTATCAATAGAATATGTTGATAGAGGAAAATCTCTAACAGGTTGTTGTCCTGTACCATATCATAAAGGTGATGCTACTAATAAAACTGCCTTTAATTGGTCTATAGAGAAAAATATGTGGGCGTGCTGGACACATAGATGTCATGAAGACACATATCCAAACATATTTGGCCTAGTAATGTCCATGAAAGAACTATCTTTTCCTGCCGCATTACATTATTTAAACGACCTTATGTTAAACCCAAATACAATTTCAATACCAAGAGCCATATCTTCAAATAAAAAACAATATAATATTAGTCAGGAAAATACGCCAATAAATAAGTCTAAACTCGATTTACTATATCCTGACACATACTTTACATTAGATAGAGGTATATCAGAAGATATAATTAAAAAACATAGAGTTGGATATTGGCAAAAGTCTGGCTCAATAATGCACAAAAGAGCAATAGTTCCAGTTTTTGACGAGCAAAACGAATTAGTTGGATTTTCTGGCAGAGACATTACTGGCCTAAGTCATCAAAAATGGATACATGCAAAAGACTTTGTTCACTACTCTAACGAGGTCTTCACTAAGTCGAGCATATTATATAATTTAAACAATATTAAAAAACTTTGTCCTAGACCGACCTCTTTAATTATTGTAGAAGGACCAATAGACCTTTGGAAACTAGAAATGGCCGGCATACAAAATGTTGTTGCCACTCTTGGACTAGGGCTTAGTTTTGTTCAGGTTTCAAAATTAGTAGAATTAGGTATTAATAAATTAACCATATGCTATGACAACGACAAAAAAACTAAAGCGGGAGAAAAGGCAGCCATATCAATTCAAAATAATCTCGCAGATATATTTACAATAGAAATTAAAATACCAGAACTTAATAAAGATTTTGGAGAAATGGATGTGGACGAAATATGCAGAATATTCCTTTTAAAATAGATTTTTCTAGATTATCAGTTTATCTATGTGGACCAATAGATAACGCAGAGGACGGTGATGGAGGTAAGGGCTGGAGAGAAAAAATAGTGCCTAAATTACTCTCCCTTGGATTTAAACAAGAGAATATTTTTAATCCATGCGACAAACCTATTAACTCAAAAGGTCTCGACAATGAAGGCGAGTTTGGAGTATGTGAAAAATTTCGACTTAATAAAGATTGGGAAGGATTAATTTCGTACACAAAAAACTTTATGTCATACGATTTAAGGCTTGTAGATAAAGCAGATATTATTATCGCAAAAATAAATACTGGAGAAAGAACTACAGGTTCAATACAAGAGATTGTTGTTGCAAGAAATGCCCATAAACCTGTCTATTTAATAGACAAATATAGTCCAAATGGCACATCTTCGTGGCTAATGGCACTTATTGGAACTATAGATAGAATATTTAAAAATGATGATGATTTAATTTATGAACTAAATATATTTAAAAACACTGGTATCTCTAAACCAAAAGATTTAAAGGATTATTTAATATTATATGATAATTAAGCCAAAGCCAATATTTTTACTTATTAGTGGTAAAAAAGGACATGGTAAAAACTTTTTTGCACAACACCTTCAGACGTATATTGAAAAATACTTCGGTAATAAAATTACCGTTGAACAAACCTCTTTTGCCAAACCAATTAAAGAATTTTGCCATAATGTCTTTGGATTTTCTTTCCAAGATATGGAGACAGAAGATGGTAAAGAAAAATTAAGCCATATAAAATGGTCAGATATAAATAAAGATATTTGTCTTGAAAATAATAAAAGCACTATGCGATTAATAGGCCAATGCACAGAAAACGGAGAAGAATGTTCCACGGGATGTAAAAAAGGACTATATGATTATTTTCCTTCCGACAAATATATGACTATTCGTGAGATTTTACAGATTGTTGGAACAGATGTGTGGCGCAAAAGATTTTATGAGCCAATATGGTGCCAAGCCGCCTTTTTAAGACGCTATCAATCAGATATTGTGATTATTACAGACTGTAGGTTTAAAGGTGAATTACTAGAAGGACTAAAACATAAATCTATTAATATACGAGTACATAGACCAAAAGCAAAACAAAATTTAGACCAGCATCAGTCAGAAATTGATTTAGACGAATTTCCTTGGAAGGAAGATGAATTATTTCTTAATGAAGAAAATAATATTGATAACATATATATGTTTATATATAAATATATTCTTCCTAAATTAAATGAAAGAATATAATGAAAATTAATTCAATTAGTGCATCTCGCGCAAAGACATATGACACATGCTCATTTAAATATTTAATGACATATCATTTGTATAAATGTGAGGAATGTGGTGAAACTTTTTATGATAAAGAGATGAATGATAAGTCTTGCCCTTATTGTAAGTATGCTAAAGTTTCAAAAATATCAATGAAAACAAATTGGGGCGCTGTACACGGCACAGCACTCCATTGGGTTTTAGAACAATATGTAAATGCTCTACGTGGTCATTTGCAAGATGGCACTAAAATGTCCCAAAAGGACATAAGGTATTATTTAAATTGGAGAGATAGAGTAGCAGATATATATAAAGTTAATCCACCATTCCAAGAAAATATAACTTTTGAATTACTAGCACTTGCAAAAACAAAAGAATACAACGATATTGTAAAAGATTGTAAAAATTGTCCTCTATTTAAGGCAAAAAAATGTTCTATTACCGCTAAGGCACCAGAGGAAATGCCTGGATGCCCAAAAAATCTTTATGAAGAGTCTTTAATGCTTGTTGAGAAAATGCTTAGAGATTTAGATGATGTATTTAAAAATGCCAAAATACTAGGCACAGAACAATCGTTTGAAATAATCCTTAACGACTCTAGTGGTGTTGAAAGAAAAATTAACGGAATTATTGATTTGGTCGCTCAAACCGACAAAGATACTATTGAATTGTATGATTATAAATTTGGCAACCATGCGCAGTCATATGACGAAGTTGCTACAGATATACAGGCAAAACTATACAGCATTGCTGCAAAAAAACTATATCCAGGATATACAAATTATATTTTAAACTTTCAATATGTTAAGGCACAACCAATTGTTATTTCTTTTTCAGATAAAGAAGATGAAGAAACTATTAATTTTATTCTTACAAAATGTCAGGAGATTGCGGCAGAGCAACAAAAAATAGAAAGAATTTCTAATAAGCCAGAAACATTTTGGAAGTGTAAATATTTATGTGATAGTGCATTATGCAACATAGAATGGGGTAAGTTTGTTAAAAAGTTTAAAAATACTTAGTCTATTACTAATACCTCTATGTGGTTGTGGTGGCAAATCTAAATCTATAGACGATTTATTACCAGTGTATATTCATTCAGCAAGCGCCGTAAATGTTAGATATGGCTACGTACAGGAAAATAAAATAGGGTACACATATATCGTTGGAGATATTGCAGATATTTATATTAGAGAAGGTTTTTTGGGCTATAAAGAAGCCTCAATAATAACACATGAATTATTTCATGCTTTAGGCTATATAGGACATTTGCGTGAAGAAAATTGTTACTTTAGTTTCAATCTAACGCCAAATACAGATTTTTGTCAACAAGACGTAGATTTATTACTAAATTTACCAGATATTGACCCACTATTAGTTAGGTCAAGCCCAGAATTAGAACAACAAACTAAAGAGGCTATTAATCTAATAAATAATATTAGACCTCTTTTAATATGGAACGGAACACTATGAAAAAGAAATTCTCTCCTAAAAATATAGAAGATGTATTAATGACAATCAAACAAAAAATAGCATATAGACTTAAAGAAAAAGGATGGGACTGTTTTAACAGTTTACACGAATGTTGGGGAATCTTGGACGAAGAGGTAATAGAATTTAAACAAGCCGTTCACGAAAATTCAAAAAATGAGGCGTTAAAAGAATTAATTGATATTGCAACTGCTGCTATACTTGGCATAGCCTCGGAGATTTAATTCATGATTAGACAAGATTTAATTTGTGAAAAATGTAAAAAAATCACAAAAGACGAATACTTTAATGCATCAATAATTAAAGATTCTCGCCTAACCGGCTGGGTCTGCAAAAAATGTGGACAGGTGGATACCACTATAGTATATTGGGGACTAGGACACGCACCTCACGTTAAAACCATTACATTTATTGGCGACTTATGGGACAAACGTAAAACATTGTTCCCTGGAGACATTGGTTATAATGAGGCGGTTATAGAAGACTCAAAGGCAAAAAAGATAGACGGCGGCAAAAGAAAAAGAAAAGGTTAATATGCTGAATGTAAAAACATATACGCAATATTCGTTGAAACACTCAATTGCGTCACTAGACAAAATAGTGGAAAAGGCAATTGAAGACAAAGACACGCATTTAGCAGTTTTAGACAAAGGCGAGTTACATTCTTTAATCTATTTACAAAAAGTATGTAATGAACATAATATAAATCCTATCATAGGATATGAATTTTCTAATTCTGTTACGTTATGGCCAATGAATAATGATGCACTACAAAGATTGTCTAGAATCTTGTTAGAAGAGACTAAAACGAAGGGTCTTAAGACATATAGTCAATATGCCGATATAAAAGATATAATTGCTATTACTTCTGCACAATCAGAACTAAATGGTTTAGTTTCTCATTTTGGACACCAAAATGTCTATCTAGAGTATAGATATGGTGAGTATAACATTGCAAAACAAATATTTGACAATGTTCTTCCGGCGAATGACGTATTATACAATGAGAAAAAAGATGCACTAGGGCACGACTATTTTATTAATTATCTTTGGAAAGATGATAGGCATTATGCGTCCGATGATTTCTATATAAAACAATTTAAAGATGTCTCTTTAACTAAAGATGAAGTTCTTAGTTTAGAGAAGTTCTCTAAGAGATTCTCAATTAATATTGAACTTGGTAAATTAAGATTACCAGCATATGATAGAGTACCGGCTGGTAAAACCTCTTCACAATATTTAGAAGAATTATGTTTAAATGAATTAAAAAATAGACAGTTACCACAAGAATATTTAGATAGATTGAATCATGAACTGTCAGATATTAAAGAGGCCGGACTAGATTCTTATTTTTTAATTGTTAAAGATATTTGTGACTTTGCAAAACAAAGGGGAATACAAAAAGGGAAAGGTAGAGGTAGTGGAGCAGGTTCATTAGTATGTTACTTGCTTAATATTACTGGCATAGACCCAATTAAACACAACTTAATCTGGGAAAGGTTTTATAACGCAGGAAGAAAAGGCTCACTTCCAGATATTGATACCGACTTTGAGGCGGAACGCAGAGAAGAAATTATTCAATATATAAGTGAACGATTTGGGCACGATAAGGTTTTCCATATTATTACATTTGGAAGTCTTGGTCCTAAAAAAGCCATAAAGTCAATCATGTCTATGGCAGGCTGCTCATTCGAAGAGCAGAACGAAATAACGAACCATATTTGGCATAAAGCAACTTCTATTACTGAAGCCCTAGAACATTCTGAAAAATTACGAGAAGAAATGTCAAAAAGAAAGGCAATTCTTAATATTGCAAAACAATTAGAGGGGTCTTATGAGTCTTTTGGTAAACATGCGGCAGGAATAGTTATTACCAACGAGTCATATGCTAGTGGCAATATACCGATGACTTGGCACGCCGACGACGAAGAATATATAAGCGCATATGACCTAGACGCTATTGACGCAATAGGGCTTTTAAAAATAGATATATTGGGCCTAAATACCCTTAACATCATTAAAGATACAGTTGATTTAATCAATAAACGTTATCCAAATCTTCAATTTAAAATTGAAAATATACCTTATGATGACAAAGATACATATGAACAGATTTTCCATACTGGAAAAACAAAATGTGTATTCCAATTAGAATCACAAATTGGTCAGAAATACTCGGAATTAGTTAAACCCAATAATATTGATGAAGTCGCAGATGTGACTACACTAATTCGTCCTGGCGCAATGGTCCCTGGGCAGACACAAAAATATATTGATGTTAGAAACGGCGCATCACCAAATTATCCACATATAGACTTAAAGGATGTATTAGACGACACATATGGCGCCTGTATATATCAAGAACAAATTATTAAATTATGTCAAAAATTTGCAGGAATGGACCTTAAGAAAGCAGACTCCGTAAGGGCCGCAGCAGGCAAAAAAAAGAAAAAATTAATGGAGTCTTTGAAAAATGAATTTATTGATGGATGTATTAGACAAAAATATACTAAAGAATTAGCAGAATTACTCTGGTCGTGGATAATAGAGTTTAGTGGATATTCATTTAATGCTAGCCATGCCGTTAGTTATGCGTATGCCGCCTACGAAACAGCATATCTAAAACAACATTTCCCAATTGAATTCTTTACTGCGAATCTTAATAGAGTTGTTGGGGATATACATAGAAGCGAATTTGACAAAATATCTGAAATAGTTAATGATGCTAAATTATTTAATATAGCAGTTATTGCCCCATCTGTAAAATACGGAAATTCTCTCTTTAGTATTAAAGACGATAAAACTATTATTTATGGTCTAGATAGAATTAAAGGCATTGGGGCGTCATCAATTCCTCTTATAATTGAATGTGGTAAAGCAAATTCATATGACCAATTTTTACATGATGCACTAAACAAGGGTCTCCGCAAAGACATTATCGAGGCATTAATCATGAGCGGGGCCCTAGACTGCTATAAGGTCACCAGAAACCAGATGGCAGCAGACTTTAACCTGCTCTCTGAGTTGACAGACAGGGAATTTGATGATATATTGACATCTCTTGCCAAGTCAGTTCCATTAGCAATTAAAGAAATGATTGATGAAAATAATATTGTTAATAGAAAACAACTTGGTAAAGTTGTTCCAAATATTAGGAGAAGAAATAAGCTTAATGCTTTATTAGTAGAATATTCCCAAAAAGATAAATATGAAACAATCCTTCATATTGCTAGATACGAGAAAGAATATTTAGGATGCCCACTATCTGTTAGTGAAACAGACGGAATATTTGCATCTATCACACATCAATGTTTGGAAATTAAGACATTGCCCCCAAAGACAAAGACAAAAATAAGCATTGTATTAAATAAAGTAAAGGAAATAGAAACTAAAAAAGGTAAAAACCCTGGCCAAAAAATGGCGTTTTTAACTGGCGGAGATGCCTCATATGAATTAAATAATATAGTTGTTTTTCCACAGCCATATGAAAAATTTAAGTCATTACTAAAAGAGGGAAGCGTTTTATTCCTTGATGGAATTACGTCAGAAAATGGTGGACTTATTGCCAATAGAATTGTATTACTAAAATAGACCAGCGTAGGGAAGTGGCCTAACCCGCGAGTTTCATAAGCTCGATATTCGCAAGGATAACAACAGTTCGAATCTGTTCGCTGGCACCACATAAATATGCGCGTTGCATATTTTGCTTGATAGAAAATAAATAAAAAGGAGTACGCATGAGTGCTGATTTCGCTGTAGCAACTGTTAATGGAAGAATGACTAGTGACCCAAGAATCTTTCCGGTCGGAAAGACAAAAAAGGTTGTATTTAGTCTAGCAGTTAATAGAAACTTTAAGGACAAAGATGGTAATTTTCAGAAGAAAACTACTTTCGTAGACTGTGTTGCATGGGGATTTCCTGGGCTACACGTTGAAAAATTTGGTAAAAAGGGTGCAAAAGTTACGCTACACGGTAACTTAGAAGACGATTCTTATGAAAAAGATGGTAAGGAAATTAATAGAAAACAAATAAATGTTATAGACATTAGTGTCTTTACCGCAAAAGAAGATGCCCCTGATTCTACTCCAGAAAAAGAAAGTGTTCCGTTCTAATTACATAGGGCATTTAAATATGCCCTACAACATGCGGTGCAAAGTATATGATATCTAGAGTCTTTGGTTAAATCGAAGGCGATTCCGGTGTTTCTAGAACTAAGGTATCAACCTGATTTATCGTAGGTTCGACCCCTACCACCGCTCCAACAACACTAATTATAGGCTTTATAAGGAAAATATGATTAAAAAAAGAATTTTATTTGTTAACGAAGCGTCATTTTTAGCAACAGGATTTTCTAATATTGGCGCCTCTATAATTAGTAGACTGCATAAAACAGGAAAATATGAAATTGCAGAACTAGGAACGTATGCGATGGCTTCAGACCCTCGTACAACCTCTATTCCTTGGAAATTTTACGCTGGAATGCCAGAGCAAAATGACCAAGAAGGCATGAAGGAATTTCATAAACACTCGGTACAATGGGGAAGGGGCGGCGTATTATTAGGCCAATTTGGCGGCTGGAACTTTGACAAAGTTGTATTAGATTTTAAACCAGATATAGTTTGTGGATGGATGGACTTTTGGATGTCAACTATTGCTCCAGATAGTGCATTAAGGCCATTATATAAGATTATCTATATGCCATGCATAGATAGTACTCCACTTCGTCAAGAGTGGATAAATATGTTAGAAAGTCAGATAGATTATTTATTGGGTTATTCTGATTTTTCCATTAATGTTATTAAAGAGCAATGTCCTAAAATTCGTGTTGCTGGAGTAAGTAAACTTTTCCCAATGCCAACAAGGCCATGCGCAGAATTAGGTATCTTTAAGCCAATGGACAAGGCTGAGGTAAGAAAAAAATGGGGTATTAATAGTGATTTGCCAATTATCCTAACCACAATGAGAAATCAGGCAAGAAAATTATATTGCGAATTGTTAGATAGTTTTGCAAAATACAAAAAAGACAATCCAAATGATAAAACTGCCCAAAAGGCAGTACTTCTTATACATTCGTCTGGATATGATGCTGGCCAAGAATACTGGCTACATATATACAGATTATCGCACCACAAATGGATGAAGCACTTCTATCCAGATTTATACAAACATATATTACATTCTTATCAATGTGATAATTGTGGAAATAAATTTATAGATTATGCCATAAGACTATTACAGCCAACATTTATTAATGGTAAGCCATTCGTAGACTGTAAGCATTGTGGAGGAAAGACAGCAAGGACGCCAAACACAAATGTGGGATACACAAGAGAGGAAATGGCTGAAATATATAATTTAGCAGATTTATACGTACAGGCAAGCGTTGCTGGCGCAGACGAAATGCCAATTACAGAGGCAAAAGCCTGCGGAATTCCAGTAATTGCCACGGCAAACGCCGCCATGACAGAAAAAGTCAAAATCCCTACGGACTTTGAGGGCAAACCAATGTTAAAGAAAACAGACGGAACGCCTTATACAATGCATCTAGGGGCTCTGCCGGTAGATATAGACTTCGAATTTATTGATTCTGGAACAATGCAGGTTCGTTCATATTTCTCTAAAAACCATATGGCGAAACAAATGAAGGTTCTAGGAGACAAAGATAGGTTGAAAAAATTAGGAGAAGAGGCAATTATTGCGGTCAAAGATAATTGTGACTATGATATTATAGCAAAACGGTGGGAATATGTTTTAGATAACCTTGTAATTAAAGACAGAAAAACTACATGGGAGAAAGAAATTAATCCAGAATCGCTACCCACTGGAACAATTAATGTTCCGGCAGGGTTATCTGACGAAGAATTTGTTGACTGGTGTTATACTAATATATTAAAGTCTACAATAGACGCAGTTGGTAGATTAAGTTGGTTAGACAATATTAAACATGGAAGAGATAGAAAAGAAATAGTAGACTATTTTATTGGCGTAGCATCTAAAGATAAACAGTCAGACATTATCTTATATAATTATAGACAAGAATTATTAAAACAAGAGCAAATTAAACAACTAACAAGTAATCCAAGAATTTTAAGAGGTGTTCTTTGCCAGTAAAAACATTATTTATAGCCCCATTTAAAGATACAAGTGGATATGCTCAAGCAAGCCGCAACTATTTAAAGCTCTTTAAAGACAATAAAGACATTTACGTAAGAGCAGTTAGATATGACAGTGGTTCAAATTCCTCTTTGGACAAAGATTTGTCAACTTCATTACAAAGCCCTATTCCTGGTGATATATCTACAGTTGTACAAATGCTTACACCAAATGAAATGAGGCCAGTATTAGGCAAGCGCAATATAGCAATTTGTTGTTGGGAAACAGATAAAATTCCAAAACATTGGGTTGAACAGTTAAATAAATTTAATATTATAGTCGTTCCATCAGAACATAATAAAGTGGCATTTACTAATAGTGGTGTCACAAAACCAATTGAAGTTGTGCCATTCGTTTTCTTTAAAGAAGAATATGATACATCTAATATTGAGCCACTTTTAATACCGGGCGTAGATGAAAAAACTGTAGTTTATTATAATATTTCCCAATGGAGCCAAAAAAAGGCCACAGATGTTCTAATTAAAAGTTACTTTAGAGCTTTTCAAAGAAATGAGAACGTTATCCTTGTCCTAAAAGGATATATTGGCATGTTTAATCAGAGTGGTGATGCCAAAAAAATGATGAATGAACTAGACTCAATTAGAAAGTCTCTTAGATTACAAAATTATCCTAGAGTATTTATTAGCGACATGATGCTGTCAGACGAAGGTATTAAGGCGCTACACAAGGCTTGTCATTGTTATGTAAATGTGTCTCGCGGCGAAGGTATGGGAATACCAGCATTTGAGGCATTGGCACATGGAAATGAACTTATTTCTGTAGACCACTCTGGTATGGAATACGTTACAGATAAAAACTCATATGTTGTACAATCTTTTCAAGATATAGTATTTGGTATGCCTCACCCTGACAGTAATTTATATACTGCATTAGAAAACTGGTATGAGCCTTATCCACTAAGCATAGTACAACAACTACAACAACACTTTTACACAAGGCAGAAAAAAAATAACGATAGATTCAACTTTAAATACTTTGATAAAGAAAAAATAAAACAACAACTTCTATCAATTTTTAATGGATAATATGAAAAACCAAATACAATATATAGTCGACGAAATTAATAAAGATAAATTTACTGTCTTAATGACAAGTACGCATCCAATGACCGATACAAATATTTGCGGACTAGATTATAATTTTATTAATTTAAATATTAAAGAATTTCCTATTAAATGGCCCACTAGTCATCCTATTCCTAAAAATATGACTATTGTTAATAGTATTAATGATATACCATATAGACCAGATGTAATATTATCCCAAAATATAGTGGACCAATATAATATATTTAAACAATTATCATTATTTTTTGACTGTCCTCTTATCCAATTTGAACACACATTACCAACTGACGCATGGAAGAATGGCGGCGTATGTGAAAAACTTCTTAAAGACGCTAATCCAACATTATATGGTTTTATTACAGATTTCTCAAGAAAAGAGTGGCTGAGAGAAAAAAGTCCCACTGCATTTACAGTTAATCACATGGTTGATAGTGAGCATTTTAAACCAATGCCTGAAATAGAAAAAGATTCTGTTGCAATGGTTATGGTTAATGCTTTTAAAACAAGAGAGTGGGCCGTTGGAAGAGTCGATGAACTTCTACAGAAAGCACTTGCAAAAGATATAGTAATTAGTTTTTTTGGACATAATCCAGGGTTCAACAGTATTCCGATTAATAAGAGTCTTATTCCTACAACTTTAAATAGGCATAAAATATTCATCAATACGTCACTTCGTTCGCCTATACCCGCCTCTCTATTAGAGGCGGCGTCGTGTGGCTCGGTTATTTTAAGCACAAAAACATGTGCAATTACAGACTTCTTTGAAGATAAAAAGTCAATACTATATTTTAATAATTATGATGAATGTATTTCCCTAATTAAAGAAGTATCTGATAACTATAGTAACTATAAAGTTATTGGGAATGAAGCTAGACAAGTAGTCCTATCTAAATTCTCTAAGGATAGGTATTTATCACAATGGAACGATATATTTAAGAAAGCACTAACACTATATCATGTCTAAAATTAACATAATTACTGCAAATTATAAAGCCCCAGAACAATTATTTCAAAAATGTGTTGAGTCTGTTAACAAACAGTTAACAAAACATAGTTATAGACATATAATAGAATACGACCTTATTGGTGCTGGCCCAGGATATACAAGAAATATTGCGTTATCGAGAGTTGATAGTGATTGCCAATATTTATGCCTTCTAGATGCCGACGACTATCTAGAAGATAATTCTTTAGAGTGCCGGGCAGATTTTCTTGATAATAATCAAGAAGTTATTGCAGTTTATGGCAACAAATTTAATGAGAAAGATGGCCAAAAAACATTAGAAATAACAAAACAATATTCTGAGGCGCTTCTTTATCAAGAATGCTATATTCCTAGCGGCTCATGTATGTGGCGTGCGAAACCATTTTTTGATTATATTAAAAAATATATGGAAAATATATGGTTAGCAGAAGACTATAATATATGGTTAAAACTAAGTTTTTTAGGCAACTTTAGTAAAATAAATAACAATATTTATACACAAGTTTTACATGGTACAAATATAACAATGACACCAGAAAGACTAAAGAACCATTTTAAAGATTTACAATTATGTTTTAAGGACTTCTTAAGTTGGAAAAATACAATTTAATGCAAATACTAAAAAATATTACTGTACATATGATGATAAAAAATGGAGAAAAATATTGTCGCCAAGCAATATCGTCGGTTGCCCCATATTTTGGGAAAGTAATTATAGTGGACACTGGTTCAACTGACAAAACGCCACAATATTTGCTAGAACTTAGAAAAAAGTTTGAAAATTTAGAATTAAGAGATATTCCTGCCCCAGATTCAATTATTTGGGATGGAAAACACCTTAATCAAACTCTTACAGACATTCGAAACTTTATGGTTTCATTGACAACAACAAATCTCATCATGCAATTAGATGATGACGAAATTTATGATTTTAAAACACTAAAAGAATTAGCATATGCAATAGAACAGTTAGAGACACATTACAAAGATAGTTATGCGGGAATCCAAATCCCTATTAAATGGTGTGTTTCTGAAAAAGAATATGTTGAACCAGGACCATTTCCAAAAACTTTAAGAATATTTAAAAATGGTGGAGACTGGCGCGGAAAATTTCCAGATGAATTCTATTATTTTAATAATCTACCAGTCCATATGATGGACCCAAGATGTCATACATTAAAAAATGGATTTTTACACATGAGCATGGCAATTCATCCAGAAAGACGACCAATTAATGGAACAATTTATTCTTTATCTGACCATGAAAGGGAATTAATTTCAAATGTTTGATTATTTAAAAAATAAAAGAGTATTAATTACTGGCGCAGGAAGTCTTGCGCACGGTCTTGCCAAGGAACTCAAATGTAGTGATATAGCGGCACTATCTCGTAATGAGGCAAGTCAATTTCAATTTTTAGAGAAATTTAAAAATGCTAAATGTTATATGGGGGACATTAAAGATGAAGTTAGAGTCAATATGGTCTTTAGAGAATTTAGACCAGATGTAGTAATACACACCGCTGCATGTAAAAGAGTTGATGTAGCTCAATTGGAGCCAATTAACACTATCAAAAATAATATTATCGGCTCAATCAATATTATTGAAGCAGCATATAGAAATAATGTAGAGGCTTGTATAAACATTGATACAGATAAAAGTGTTGATTCACAAACATATTATGGTCATACAAAAAATCTAGCGTCAGCAGCATTTTTAGATATGAATAAATTAGGTTCTACAAAATTTTCGGTTGTAAGATATGGAAACATTTTATGTTCACGTTCAAGCGTTGCTGTGATTTGGACGAATGCTGCACAAACAAATAGTGATATAAAAATAACAAATCCAGAAATGACTAGATTTTATTTTACAATAGACGAGGGAGTTAAACTTATCGAATATGGCTTAAAAAACACCTTGACAACTCCACATGGCCATGGCAAAATATATTGCACAGAAATGTGTGCAGGAACGCTTAGCGACTTGGCAGATGTTATTGTTGACTGCAATAAATCAAAGTCAAAACAAATAACCGTTGGAGCAAGAGTTTCGGCAGAGAAAATGGACGAAGTATTAATAAGCAAACAAGAATTAAAAGACACTATTAAAACTGAAGACTTCTTTATTCCTTTTTACTCTATATATAAAGAACTATATTATTTCATTATATCACCAGGCTCTAATAAAACTAATATTAGTGAACAGTTTACATCTGCAACGGCGCCAAGGTTATCTAAAGAAGAATTAAAGTTAATGTACGAATGGGCCGTGAAAAACACCTACCAAAACTAATGGAGAATTAAAAATGAAAGTTGGTCTAACTGTTCCGAATAGTGGGGCTGGCCGCTGGGCATGGACTGGCTGGCTTAATGCATTTAATGCAATAGGACATGAAGCCTTTATAATTAATGGCTCTATTGCCAATAGAAACGATATAGACTTAGTAATATGTTCAACCTCTAACCCTAGCGAAGATATTATTAAATGGAGAAACTCCAATAAGCATAAAAAACTTGCACTAAATGTTTTAGCCTGGACTAATGAAGATTTACCATGTATAAATAATCCAGGAGTTCAAGCATCAGAAGGAAATGTTTTATATGCACAAGAATTAAAACCAGATATTGTTTTTGCTCAATATTTTGAAAAATGGCGAGAAATATTATTAAGTAATTGGAGAGATAGAGAGGGATATAAACTTGGCTCAATGGGCATGGCGGCAGACTCAACAGTCTATGATTATTCTAAAGAATTACTAATTAATATAAAACAATACCCAATTTTCTATGTTGGAGGATATTGGCCTTACAAAGCACGCAACATAGACAAGTATTTGCTTCCAGTATTTCAAAAATATTTTGATAAATCAATGATAATTGGAAAAGGTTGGCCATGGCCATTTAGAACAAATGAAATTACAAACGAAAGAGAAGTTGGATATCATTTTAGAAATGCCTTAGTTTGTCCTAATGTACATGAGCCTCATAGCACATTAGGCGGATATGATATAGTAGAAAGAGTTTTTAAAGTCATGTATTGTGGTGGCCTATTAATTTCCGATTATGTTAAAGAAATGGAAGATATAGGTATCAAAAATGGAGTTCATTGTTTAATGGCTAAAAACCCAGAGGAATATATGGCCTTGGTGGACCAAGCCTTGACAGACCCAACTAAATATAATACTATAAGAGAGAATGGACGCATGTTTGTTGGTGTTCAACACACATATATCCATAGAGTTAATTCTTTATTAAAGGAGTTAGAATAAGATGAGCGTTGACCTACAAACCGTTGCAACTAGATTAGTTAATAGTAATAACCAATTACAAGCCACACTAACAAATGGCTCTAAAGCAGTTATTACAAATGTAGATGTTCAGTCTGGCAAAATTACATATAGACTTGTTAAGAGAGGCCGTCCAAAACTATTAGAAACAAATGATGTAAACCAATTTGTTTTGGATAATTAATGGAGATTTATATAGATTTTGACGGGACTATCAGTCCCGCACATTATCCAGATAAACCAACAGTTCCACCATTTCCTAATTGCGTCGATACTATTAAACAATTTAAACAAATGGGCCACACTATAATTATATATAGTTGTAGAGCAAACCCAGATTTGTTCTCAAAAGGAAAGTCGTTTGAGGCAACACAGGAAATGGTGGACTACCTTAATAAATGGTCTATACCTTATGATAGGATAGATAGTGGAAAACCTTTATATTCAATATTAATTTGTGATAGGGCTATATCTGCGAAGGATGGTAATTGGAATAGAATATTTAAAGAATATAGACAAATTATTCCTGCGGAGTTGCCAAAATGAGTGTAGATAAATTTTCTGAAAAAGAATTAGCCGAAAAACTTGCAGTAGAAATTAATTATTTTTATGGCAGAGGCGATATTAATTATTGGGGTTCCGGTGGCACATATGAGCAAAAACAAGAAGTTAGAAAACTTGCTGCAAAAATAGCTAAATTTATTAAAACCGGTGATTTTAAAAGAGGAATTTAATATGGACTCCAATTATAATTGGAAGACGGCACTATCTTTTATAGATAGGAGTATATAAAGTGGAACTTCAAACTTTTAATGGTTGTCCAAAAGTATCTCAATGTCAAAACCATAATTGTTTCTTTAAAATAAGAGACTTTCATGGTATAAGTGTTTGGGCAACGGCATATACTTCATTCTATAATAGTTGTTATAAAAAGTCGTCAACTTTTCAAAATTCCGTGGAACATATGGATTCGCACAATCAAGAATGTATAAATCCACATGATGATTCTATATATCCAAGTGGTGTAAAAGAATATACTGAAAAAGTTGAAAATATAGCTAAAGAATTTAATATTAATCTAAATAATAGATTATTTAGTCTTCCAAATATTAAGTTTCAGGCTGCTGGAACAAATAGATTTGCATTTTTTTGTGAGGACTTTAAATAATGAGCGGTAAAATGTATTTAACCTATGGATTTTAAAAGAGTGATTTAATGAAATATATTGTCACAGGTGGGCTTGGATTTATTGGCTCAGAAATAGTTCGCCAATTGCTAGATAGAACTAAATATCCAAAAACAGAAAAAGTTTTAATTATTGATGATGATTCTAAAGGTTATGGTACAACTAAAATAAACGATGTTTTTTTAGACCCTAGATTATCAATATGGTACTTAGATTTATCAAACCAACACGATTGTAGGACTAAACAGACCCTTTCAAACCGATACTTATTTGACCATATTGCAGAATCAAATTACATAATCAACTGTGCTGCAAAAATTGGCGGTATTGGTTACTTTAATAAAATTCCAGCAACAATCCTTGATAACAATAATTTGATACTTTCTAATATTTTCTCTGTGTTGGCAGGAATGTCAGAAAAAGACAGGCCACACTTTGTTCAAATGTCGTCATCAATGGTGTTTGAATCAGCAGAAACTTTTCCCTCAAAAGAGTCAGATATTAAAAATATTAAAGTCCCAATTACAGCATATGGCTTCCAAAAATTAGCATCAGAATATTATTGTAAGGCGTTTTATGACGAATTTGGAGTTAGATACACTATAGTTAGACCATTTAATGCCGTTGGCCCAGAGAAACCAAACCCAAACTTTGTTGGTTATTCCCATGTTTTACCAGACTTAGTGTGTAAAATTAAAAATGGACAGGGCGAATATAAAGACAATCCTTTATTAATCTTAGGCGATGGAGAACAAATTAGACATTACACAGACGTTAGAGAAGTAGCGGAAGGTATTCTAGTGGCAACACATCATCCAAGAGCCATAAATGACGACTTTAATATAGCGATTAGCAAAGGACATTCCGTTAAAGAAGTTGCGCTATTAGTATGGAATGAGATGAAAAACCTTGGTTTAACTACCGGAGATTTGTTTATAAAAAATGTTGCAGGATTTGAACACGACGTAAAGTTTCGTTCACCAGATATATCGAAAACAGAAAATATTTTAGGTTGGACTGCCAAAATTACATTAGATAATAATATAAAAAACATTGTTGAAAGTGTGCTAAAATTAATATGATAAATGCTATTAATGAATGTATAGAAAATGCTAAAAAGCATCAATCAAAATTAGACAACGATGTATTATCTATTAACGGTATGTCGTCTCCAAAAGTTAGATATTTAATTAACAATATCTGTTCAATAAGCGGCATATCTAATTATCTTGAGATTGGCACATGGAGAGGCTCAACATTGATTAGTTCTATTAATAACAATAATAATATTAAACTCGCACTTGGCGTTGATAATTTTTCACAATTTGTTGAACCACATCCCACAACAAAAGCATGGCTACATTGTAACCACAATACAGACGATTTATTTTGGAAAACGTCTTTGCATCCAAAAGATGAATTAAGAAGAAATATAGAATTTTTTGCAGAAAAAGACAGCAATCTTGCGAATAATATAGCATATATTGATGGTGACTGCTTTGGTGAAAAAACGCATAGTTTACTTAAGAATATTACATCACAGTCAAAATTTGATGTTTATTTTTATGATGGAGAACATTCAAAAGAAAACCAAAAACGTGGTGTCATTGAAATGTCTCCTTATCTTAATAATAAATTTATTTTATTAGTTGATGATTATAATGCATCAGATGTTAGAGATGGCACAATAGATGCTATTAAACAATTAAACTACAAAATTATTTATAACCAAGAACTATATTCGAGGTATAATACAGATTTAGATACTTGGTGGAATGGTATTGGGATATTTTTAATAGAAAAATGAAACACCTATATATTATAATCATATGTTTTTTAGTCTTTGCATGCGTGCGGAGCGTTAAACAGTCTGATATTAGATATACAACAGACGGAAAAATAGAGCCAGTTCCTCCAACATGGAAAGAGGTTGTTGGCATGATGGAAGGTGGGGCGTCGTGTGTTGCTATAGGGTTGAAAAATAATAGAACAGTTCTTGTAACCGCCGACCATGTTATGCGCCATAATCCAAAGTATTGTGTATTTAATGACAAACAATATCCAATTATTGACAAAATTTGTCACCCAAATAAAGATATATGTTTTTTCATTATTAATGACAAAATCCAATATTTACCTCCAATAAGTGTGTCTGACTCAAATGACGATATTATTATTGGTTTTATTAAGAAAACCAAAACAACAACGCTAGGAAGAGCCGTTCCTGGCCAATCTGGTGGCGGCGTATTTTCTGTTGGCAAAGGGTTATACGCAATAGTTAGCACAACTGGTTCTGGCGTACAAATTCTTCCTGCCTTAGAAGAGATTGGTATTAAACTTGATTAAAATAGCGTTCACAGGACATAGGCCAGACAAACTATCTTGCGGATATTCATATGACAACGAAGAGGCTTTAAAACTTATTAATTTTCTCTCAGAAGAGATGCTACTTAAATGTTATGAGTTGAATAACCCTGTTACGATTATTAGCGGAGGGGCGCTTGGCATTGACCAACTAGTAATATTGGCGACAAGCAGTCTACTAAACAAAAACTGTGACAAAAGATTTAAATTATTACCATTAATTATTGCAGAACCATTTGATGGTTTTTGGATTAAATGGCCAGAAGCATTACAAAATTTTTATTTAAATACATTAAAGAATTGTGCGACAAAAATAGAGATTATTTCAGAGCCACCGTATAATGCGTTTAAAATGCAAAAAAGAAATAAGTGGATGGTAGATAATGCAGACGAGGTGTGGGCATTTTGGGATGGTTCTTCTGGCGGAACAGCCAACTGTGTTAAATATGCCCAAAGTAAAAATAAAAAAATAATTAATTTATATAAAAAGTTTACAGGAGAGAAAAAATGAAAGTTGCGGTTATTGGATGTGGAAGAGTGGGAGCCCCTCTTTTAACATATCTTAAACATAATAATATTGATGCAATTGGCATTGATATAGATAGAAAAAAACATGGGCCTCTTTCTAAACCGCTCTTCAAAGAAGAAAAATGGAGCAATATTTTATTTGAATTAAATTCAAGGCAAAATAGCCCAATGATTTGTCCATGGGAACACATTAAAGATAATATTTTTGACACTATTATTATTACATGCGGAACACCCATTAACACAGATAGGCGACCAGACAAATCTCAATTAGATGATGTTGTAAATTTATTAAAAACTTATAAAATATATAATAATAACACATTATTTATAATGCGCTCAACTTTATTTCCTGGTGGTACAAAATATTTTTCAAATAAATTAGGTACTAAAAATATAGTCTTTGCTTGCGAAAGAATTGCAGAAGGATATTCATTGTCTGAACTAAGAACAATACCACAGATTATAGGCTCAGACTCTTACGAACCACTAGAACAGGCAAAGCATTTTTTTATGCCGATAGTTGATGATATATTGGAAATATTGCCAGAAAATGGAGGGACTACTGCGGCGGAAATATCAAAATTAGTTTGTAATAACTGGAGATATATTTCATTTGCTGCTGCTAACGAATTTGCAATGTTATGTAACGAATATAATATTAACTATAACAATATCATTAAACCAATAATCTCATATAAATACATGAGGGGTGGGCCGCCATTGGCGGCATTAAATATTGGAGGACCGTGCCTTTCAAAAGATGGTCAAATAATGATTGCTAACTCAAAATTAGAAAATGCCATGACAAAGGGCGCCTGGGTTACCGCAGAAAAAACCCCACTATATTTTATAAAAGAAAAAATAAAAGACTTTACCAAATTTAATAAAATTGGCATTCTTGGCTATACATTTAAGCCAGAGTCAGATAATCCTACTAATAGTCTAACAAATCAAGTTATTGCCTTTTTAGAAGAACAAAATTGTACAATAAAGGTTTTTGACCCATATGCACAACATGCTAAATACCATAGTTCATTACAAGACGTTTTACAATGCCAGTGGATTATTATTATGACAAATCATAAAGAATTTACATATATAACTGGTGAGAATGTTATTAGACTATAAATATGAATATCCTTAAAATCCAAGGAGAAGGTATGAGGTTGTCATGACGACTAAACGGAACGCAATACTCCGTTGTACAAAATGTAAAAAATTTGTCAGAAAGGAAAGTTTTGCGTCTGTGTGTTGCGGAGAATTTATAGAAAGTGTAGGTACTTATGATTTATGTCCCAACTTTATAATATTCTCAACAACAATTGATGACTTTAGGATAAATAATGTTAAAAATATTATTCATAACACAAACTTGTAATATAGAATAGATAAAAGAAGAAAGGTTTAATGAATATACTTTTTATTGTTCAGCCACCTCCTAATAATGATTATGCACAAAGCCAAATTTATTATGGTCTTAAAAAATTAGGTCATATAGTATATTGTTACCCAAGCAATCATACATTTCATTTTGATTTACTTGACAATTGTCAAGTAAATAATTGTAATAAAGGTCCATGTAACATATATAGTAAAGTAGGGTGTTTTCATCCATGTCACTTAACTTTAAAAGAAGACTTTATCCCTAAACATGAAAATGGAGACTTTATACCCGACATTACTATTACAAATAATGGCTATGGCATGGAAATGTTATATAGAACGCCAACAATAGCAAAATCTAAGATAGTGGCCTTAGATTTAGGAGATTCAACCTATGATTCATATAATGAATGGTGTAAATGTATAGGTAGAGAGCCAGACTTATTTTTAAGGCGGGAACATTTAACTGGACAGCACGGACTACCATTTGATTATTCATTTTATGATGAAAAACTCACTAAAAGGCCAACAAAAAAGTTAGTATATTCTATTGCCTTTATGCATCGACCAACTAATCCAGAACGTGCAATGTATGCAGAAGTTATTAAAAGAATCCCAAACTCAATTGTTGGAGAATTTAAATATTCAGAATATTTAGAGATACTTTCATATAGTAAATTTGCAGTTGCAATGCCAGGAGCCGGGCAAACAACGGTAAGACATGTAGAGATACCAGGGATGGGTGCTGTTTTATGCCGCAAACCATGGCCTAAAAACTTTTCAGACAGAGAGACTTGTCCGTCCATAACGTTTAATTCGCCAGAAGAACTTGAGGGACAAGTCTGTTCTCTGTTGGAACAGCCGACATTATATGAACATATAAGAGACAATAGTTTTACGTATATGCAAAAATATGGTACTTGTACTAGTAAGGTTAGTTATATACTTGAAAAGGTCAAATAATGTTAATTGAATATGATGACACATATGTACAACAGGCTGCATCTAAGAAAATTAATATTCTTAAAGAACGAATAAAACAAATGGAGGAAAAACCTCAAGTTTATGACTTTAGTATATATCCACTAATTTTTAATCCACTAAACTTATTATATTCTAATTTAAAAGAAGTCGAAGATATATATGGTGCTTTAATAATAGGTGGTACAAGATTTACAAAAGTAAAACTAACACATAAAGAAGCATTACTAATTTTTGGAGAATAAATGAGACTTATATCACTAAGTAATGGACATGATGCCTCGATTACTGCCATAGAGAATGGCAAAATTCTTTATCATTGGGAACTAGAAAGAATTCTAAATATCAAGCATTTTTGTGGAGTCGATTACGCTAACGAAATTACTGGAGTATTATTAAATCATTGTCTACCAATACTTCGTTGGAATGTAAAAGACATTGATATACTTGTGTTTGGCGGAAAAACAGAGTGGAAAAAAACAACTTTTGCTGGTCAAGTGCCACAATATGACGAGGCAAATCTAGACAAGCCATGGGCCGAAGGCGAGGTAGTCCTACAAGGACATACAATTAAAGCATACTCTATTACGCACCACGTAAACCATTTGGCGTCAGCGTATTATACTTCACCATTTACATCCTCTTTGTTATACTCCTTGGATGGACTAGGGGACAGAACTAGCGGAATGGCCGGATGGGCACATAAAAATAAATTATATATTAAGTACTCTCATTTTCACAAACCAATTGATGGTGTTAAAAATAATGGAATAGGATTATATTACTCTTATTTAGGAGATATTTTCCCATTTTTAGGGAAAGATTTATTAGCAGCAGCCGGCAAGGCAATGGGACTTTCAAGTTATGGAAACATAAGACGAGAATGGCTTGCGGAATGCGAAAATGCACTATTACAGTGGATGCCGCAACGCCCGTTACAATTGCCAGAAAAATTGGGCATTGATAGAAATGACCTTAAAGACCCAATGAATCCTATTTGCCAAGACTTAATGGCAACAATACAAGAGGCACTAGAACTTTATGTTGTTAAGTCAATAAACAAATTATCTGAAAACTTCGTAGCGCTTGCCCCAATTGGAGACTTTGAAACAAGTAAAAGACTATGTGCCGCTGGTGGCTGTATGCTTAATGTGTTAGCAAACACAAGAATACTCAAAGAGACTTCTGTCCAAAGATTACATATCCCGCCGGTAACTAGCGACTGTGGGATTAGTTTAGGTGCTGCACTTTACGTATGGCATCATATATTAGACAATCCTTTTAATGGTATGGAATTTTTTAACCCATATATAGGTGACGAAGTATATAATGGCCCACCGACAGAAAATTTTCCAGAATTTAAAGACAATCTCTCTTATTATTGCGACTATCATGGTATTAATGGAGAATATGTACCTGATATTATACAATTTGCCAGTAAAGAATTGGCAAATGGAAAAATCATAGCGTGGGTGCAGGATAGAACAGAGATTGGGCCGCGCTCACTAGGAAATCGCTCAATATTATGTTCTCCGTTTGCGACACATGACAAAAATAATGGGACACTATTTACCAGAACACATAACGGCGGCAATGTATCATCTAATACAATGAAAGATATTATTAACGAGAAAGTAAAACATAGAGAATTTTGGAGGCCATTTGCCCCAATTTGTTTACTTGAAGACGCCTCAAAATGGTTTGACATAGACCATGAGCAACCATATATGTTAGAGGCGCCGATGGCAAGAGAATGGTATTTGACAACACAAGATATTCTAGCCAATGAAGATATGATGTTTCATGCTTCAAGAGGCTACACAACATTTCCTCGTTGGCAACAAATACCTGCCGTTGTACACGTAGATGGAACATGTAGGGTCCAAACAGTATCTATTGACAATAATAGAAAATTATATGAATTATTGGCAGAATTCAAAAAACTTACCAAAATAGGAGTGCTGTTAAATACGTCTCTAAACGACCATGGCATACCTATTAATAACGACTCTAAAGATATTTTTAAACTTCTTAAAAATACAAAATTAGACTATGCTATTATTGGAAATATAGTTTTTTCAAAAAAATAATCATTACTAAAAGGTGTATAATAAAAACATGAATAAAATAGCATTAATTACAGGCGCAAGTGGGCAAGATTCGCTCACATTAGCAAGATATCTTATAGCAAGCCATAATTATAAGGTTTTTGCTACAACTAGACGTAGCGCCAGACCACAGTCTTTGCATGTTACAAAATTACTATCGGATTATCCAGATAATTATCAATTAATTAATGCAGACATTACAGATATATCCTCAATTATTGAGGCAATTAAAATTACAAACCCAGATGAGTTTTATAATCTTGCAGCACAGTCACATGTCGGACTATCATTTAAAGAGCCAATATCTACTGCACAAATTACTGGACTTGGCGTGATGAATTGCCTTGAGGCAATTCGTAAGACAAACCCAAAAATAAGATTTTATCAAGCATCTTCTTCAGAAATGTTTGGAGGAACAAAAGGCGTTATAAGAAATGAGTTTAAAGACCATAATACAAATATAAATCAAGGAGAAGTATTTTTATCTTCAAAGAATTTAGATAGATACACTATATCTAAAATTGACGAAAATACACCTTTTACTCCTCGTTCTCCATATGCCTGTGCAAAAGTTTTTGGGCACACTATAACTACAAACTATAGAGAGGCGTATGGCATTCATGCCTCTTGCGGGATATTATTTAATCATGAGGGCATATATCGTAAACCAGAGTTTGTCACAAGGAAAATAACAGTTGCAGCAAGCAAAATAGCCCTTAAAATGCAGAATAAATTAAAATTGGGCACACTAGATTTTGCAAGAGATTGGGGTTGTGCAAACGACTATGTAATTGCAATGCATAAAATGCTACAACAAGAATCTCCAGACGACTATATAATTGCGACCGGAGAAATACATACAGGACTAGAATTATTACAGATTGCTTTCGAATATTACGGGTTATATTGGGTAGATTATGTCGAACTTGACAAAGAGTTTACAAGACCATCAGATGTTAGAGTTTTAGTTGGAGACGCTTCAAAGGCGCAAGAAAAACTTCAATGGAAACACAACACTTCATTTAAAGATATGATTTTAACAATGCTAAATAACGATTATCAAATATTGTCCAAATATGGGGAGGTACAAGAATAATGTTTACTTTTAAAGATAAGACTTTTAATTTTGGTCCAAAGACTATTAAAAAAGTCCTTAGTGGCCTACTAGCACACAAAAACCACTCACAACTTTCTAAAGAACTTTCAATAGAAACTTCGGATATTAATGATATAGTACAAACACTATCTATCCAAAACGACGGTGATTGTAGAAAATGGCTTATAGAATTAGACTCATATAATGAAGTTGAGCAGAATAAAGCTATTTTAGAAAGAAATAAAATAAAGGGTAGTGGAAAAGTTCAGTTTACTACAGGAGACAAGGAGCAATACAGAAAACCATATAACGCAAGTGAAGCACAAAAAAGATTAGATAAATTATATGGCAAAGTAGAAAATAATTCTGTACCAACAGAGTTTTCTAAAAGATTCCAAAGAGATATTGAAATGGGATTTTCTAGAATGAAAGTTTTATATGGTAGTAGAAGCGAATTTGGTCTTACAAATGAAAAATTAAAAGAAGAAATATTAAAACATCGTCCAGATTTAAAAAATGATGAACTATATTTTCATGGAGTAGAATAATATGCCACGCAAAGCAAGAATTGATATAAATACCGTTAGACAACTATTTGAACAAGGGCTATCAACTTATGCAATAGCAGATAAAGTTGGATGTGACCAGTCATACATAGTTAGATTAATTAATAAACACAATAAAAAGAATCCAAATAATGTAATTAAAGTTCGAACCAAAAGTGAAGCGCAAAAGTTATTTGCAGAAAAGAATGGACACCAAAGAGTTGGAAAAATGCACTCGGATGAGTCGAAAATGGCAATCTCAGACACAATGAGAGAGTTTTTTGATTCCGACGAGGGAGAAGAAGCAAAGAAGAGAATGTCAAAGACAAAGTATGACGCTTGGCTTAAAATGACACCTACAGAGAAAGCGAATGCACTAAATCAACTTAGAATCTCTAATAGAGAGGCATTAAGAACCGGAGATGGCTCTAAATTTGAAAACTTTCTCGCAGAATGCCTGTCTAAAGATAACTTTGCCGTTGAACAAAGAACGTCCGCATATACCCCCGGAAATAATTTTCACGTAGATATCGCCCTTAAAGATAAGGGCCTTATCATAGAGGTAGACGGGCCCACGCATTGGAAGGACATATATGGACAGACCAAGTTAGATATAGTACAAAGACAGGACGCGGAGAAAGACGCCATGTTAAAAGGCGTAGGCTTTGATGTATTAAGAGTTCAAGATGATTCTGGGAATACAAGTCGCGCAAGATATATGAGAGTTTTTGATAAAATTAATGAGATTGTTGGCCGTCCAAATAGAAAACCAGAGACATTCTATGTTAGACCGTAATTTAATATTTGGACCAAATCCTGTTAACGATGCAAATAAAGCAATTGAAGGAGCAAAAAAAAATATGTCAGAATTAGACTCGATGTTTCCTAGTACTAATTGGATTGAAAAATTAAACAAAGAAGAAATTGGCGAAGAAAATGGTGTTAAATTTGTTTATTTAAAGGGCCTACAAAGATTAGCGAAACTAAAAGGCATTAAAAGTGAAAAATTTACACCCGGTCACTCATTTCTTTGGACAAACCCAAAAGATAATCGTTCCTTTCCTTTCGTACAAATGGCGTATGAAGTTACTTTTATTGACGGAACAACTTTTGCTGGCGCAGCAGACGCCCACTACTATAACTTAGACCATGAAGGTGGATTTGATAGATACCCAACGGCATTTGCGGCAAATAGAGCCGAGGCAAGGGCTTTGCGTAAAGCACTTGGGATTACTCTTGTGGCAAAAGAAGAATTAAGTGACGCACAATTGCCAGATTCAATTATTTCTGTCGCACAAAAAGCTGCTATTACAAAACTTCTTAAAACAAAGAAAAAAGATTTGGGGGAAGTTATTAAAGAGTGTTGCAATGGAAGAATTATATTCAAATTAGATGACTTTACTGCACAAGACGCACAAGCCGCTATGCGTTGGCTTAACTCAATAAAGGAATAGTATGACAATTCAGACATTTGCTAAAAAATTTGCTAAATATATGCCAATGGCCTCCTTTCCTGAAAAGAGAGGAAGCGCACTCCAAATTGGTATTTCGGAATATCAAAGAGAAAATAAATCAACTAAAACAGTTGTTATGTTAGAAATGGTGCATCAATCAAAGCCAAAACCTCCAACTGGCTCAACAGAATCTGGCTTTGATTGGGCAAAAGATAAGATATTTATGAGTCTTAAAGATTTAGAAATTGCAGGTATTATAGGTGTGATAATAGGTATTAAGGACGAGTTAAAAGTTATTCATAAACATCCAATTGATGGCCCAGAGGAGCAACAAAAATCTTCTACTTTAGAGGTCAGAATGAATGACTTTAGAGGTACGAAAAATCTTTTAATTAAAATGGGTCAAAAGAAACCTGGCTCGACAGAATATACCTCTGTACAAATAGCACTTCAGCCAGAAGACTTTATAGTTCTAAGACTTATTTTAGAAGGCGCAATTAAAAAAATATATGGAGTTTAAATGAAGTACAAATTATATCATATGAAAGAATTTTTTATACAAATAGCAACTGGTTCTTGGAAAAGGCTAGGAGATTTCTCTAATTTAGAATTTGTAAACAAAAAATGGGCAGTTTTATGGAAAAATTCAAAAGGAAAACTAAGCCATAAATGGTTCTACACTAGAGCAAGTGCTAGAAAATTTATAAAAAGGAATAGTTAATGTCGTTTTTAAAAGATAAAAAAGATGGGGAAATAGCCGAAAATATTGTAGAAAAATTACTAAAGGAAAATTTTAAAACTTGCTCTATAGAGAAGGCCGTTGGCAGAAATCCTTTATGGGACTTCTGTGTTACAAATAACAATGTTAAGACAACATATGAGGTTAAATTTGATAAAATGTCTGCCGATACTGGTAATTTTGCCTTTGAACTTGGGAATAATAAGGGGCCGTCTGGAATAAGAACAAGCGAGGCCGACTTCATTGTTTATGTTTTGCCAAACAAAGATAATCAAAAGAATAAATATATGCTATATTTTTTCTCCAGAGCCAAATTATTAGAGTATATTTATTCAGATAAAACTATTAGAATTGTAAATGGTGGTGATAATAGAAGATTTAAATTGGCACTTTTGCCAGTACAAAGAATTATAAAAGATATTAGTTCACTTGGAACAACATACGGAGTTGATTATGAGCAAAAAAAATAGAAATTTTTCTTCTAAAATAGAAAGAAATATTAGAAGAGAACTTAGAGAAACTGGCGAATTAAACGACATTCCCTTGCTAAAAGAAGTTCAATGTCAAAAAATTTCAACAGAAAAATTTTATATTCCAGCCTCTATAGAGTTAATAGAAGGGCCCGATGGTCTTTTGTATTACAATACGCCAAATGGCGTAGAACTGCTTGTTTCTCCAAAATACACATTAAGATGTAAAGAAGAAAAAATAAAGAATCTATTAGAAAAAACAAATACGTTAGAAAAATCTGTAAAAGAAATGAAACCAATTGCGTTAGGTGAATAATGTCTGAAAAAATTAATCTCCCATATTGGGAAGATGACGGGATTAATATTAATTATTCCCAATCTTTTTATTTACCAGATAAAACTAAGACTATTATTATTGGCGCTGGAATACAAGGTTTGTTGCTTGGATTATATCTTGGTATAATGAAACATCCTTGTTACATCTTTGATGGAACTTCTCCTGGTATGCGCTCTTCGATAAGAGGTGACGGCATTATTGGTCTAGGGCCATGTTCATTACCATCAAAAAAATTAATTAATACAGATGTTGGAGATATTCTTAGGCTCATCAATCTGTCTGTTGAAAACCAAAGGATATTTCGCACGCTTCTTGGTGCATGCGATACAAATATAGATTGGTGTGAATATAAAAACTTTGGTGGCCTACACGTTAATTCTTCAAGTACAGATTTAAAAGAAATAGACAAATCTTTACTTTTATATCAAAAAGTTGGACTGCCTGTAGCCAAAATTAATAAACAAAACTACGATGCTATGTGTGGAATTTCATATGGGAATGAAGGAATATTTATCCCCAATGAAGCCACTATTAATCCAAAACTTTTAATATCTGGTCTAATAAAGGCCAATGAAATTTTAGGCAACAAAGTTTTAATAGGAATGTTTTTAGGAAATATTTTTCCAATAGACGATAAGACAACCATGGTGTCAGACGATATAGGAAATTCTATTATAGCAGACAATGTTGTTATTTGTTTAAATGCTATGGCACAAAAAATTAATATTCCAAAATTACAAAGCATAATGACAACGTATCGAATACAGTATCTAGCCTCTAGTGAAACAAAAAATACTGAAAAAATTACTAAGTATCCAATTAATATTTCAGATAAATTCTTATTAAGACAACATAATAATAGATTTTTGTGTGGCATTAATACACAAGAATTTGACACCATAGATAAAATATCAATTGCAGATGCAAAAGTAGATATTGCTACAATGGTTTATAACTATGCATTTTTAAAAAATGCCGTACATCTTAATGACGAAAATGAAATTAGTCATGTATGGTCAAGGAATATATCTAAATCAAAAGATGGCCTACCGCTTGTTGGTAAAATACCTGGGTACAATAATGTCTACCTAAGTAGTGGCCATGATTTAGTAAATGGACTAAGTTATGTTGGTATAGGCGCCAAAATTATTGGTGAACTTATTATGAAAAATAAAACAACAGTTGCTGGAGCAGAGTTACTCTCACCAGAACGGTTTAAAAAGGAATTAAATAGTGATGAGCCAACAGTTTAAATTAACTGAACAATTTTTAGAAAAGTATAAAAATAAACAGCCAAATTGGGGCTATGGAATATTTAGTTATATAACATATTTAAGGACTTATTCAAGAAAAATTTGTAAAAATTGTAATTCATACAATATTGACATTGATAACAATAGCCTTGAGTATTGTTTGTCTTGTAAAGAATATCAAATTACAACAGAAGAATTTTGGCAAACAATAAAAAGAGTTACAGAGGGCGTGTTTAATATTCAAAAAGAACATTGTGAGACACTTAATTTAACGTGGGACGCGAGACGCGCACAAAAAACAGCACAAATTATGTTTGATAAAATTTGGAACTTTAAATTCTCTCCTCCAGGCAGAGGGCTATGGGCAATGGGCACTAGTGCAGTTAAAAAGAAGGGTGG
>ERZ761584.12-NODE-12-length-74266-cov-27.467276_pt1 | contig 74266 bp, 103 predicted proteins | sample MGYA00512168_ERZ761584 | MGnify/ENA primary metagenome ERZ761584 (study PRJEB28899, sample SAMN03785564) | bioreactor sludge metagenome | biome: EBPR Sludge; feature: EBPR Bioreactor; material: 0.22µm filtered reactor supernatant | place: Saint Lucia: Queensland...
ATTCCGCAGGCTCTTCGTATTCCCTTGGTCGCGACTCTTTCGCTACGTTAGCAAGGTCGCAGAGTTCATGTATGACGTTCTCTAACTTTTTCACATCGGCCGGGGTAGCGCCGGTTGCTTCGACCAGCGGGCCGACGAAGTTGGAAGCACGATTGTCAATCCGATAGGTACACGCCATGTCTCCATACAGGTCATTGCAGTTCCACCAACCCGCTCGCCGATTGCCGGGAAGATTTATACCGGGAACAGTTAAGTCGAACTCGTACCAGCCCACAGGGCAGGTTGCGTCAAGTTTCTCTCGTTTCATTGTAATTTTCACTTTCATTTAGAATATGATTACAAACGACACATGTTATTTGCGACATAACCGCAAGTACGTCATCAGGTAATGGAGAAGGATTTCTTTCACCTAAAGCGATTAGTCTTGTAAACTCTCTAAGTTGCTGTAAGCCCTCTTTACCTTGTGAATCATACTTCAATACTTTTCGGTAGTCATCTAGTATTTCTTCAAGTGAAGGGATCATAAAATCGCTTTAGTTCAAGGCGCATCGCATTGTCTATCATTGATCCACATTGCCGATTTCGTCTTCGTCTCGGAAGTAAGCCTTGTCCGTTAGTCTGTCGAGCTTACGGCTAACTCCGGCAGAGATTCCTCTGATCTCTTTTATCTCCTGAGCCAACTCCAAAGAATGTTGTTGTAGCGACTTGTTCGTCTCCATCAAAACCGCTACGAGGTTAAGAAGCATCCGCACCTCCTCTTTGTCCATATCCCGAACGTTAGCCCTAAGGAGTTCGGGACGCTGACACAATAACGCTACGGATAAGCCTACCGGCAGCTTAACCTCCTCCACCAGCTCATTCCAGGCTCCTAGTTGGGAAGCGCATCCTGTACCTCCACAAACCATACAAGGTTCTTTGTGTTCAAGGAAAGGCTCATAGCCTAAACCGTTACACGCTTTGCATTCGTTCATTTTCGGTCTCCGATTGGAAGGAAAGGAAACTACAGTAGGCTCCTCTAGTTCTATTATCTCCGAGCTAGAGGACAGGAGTGCGGGTAGGAATCGAACCTGCCAGTGCTTCGTCGCCTTAAGGCTCCACACTCACCATGCACACTATGAACTGTTGCTTGTGGATCGTCATCCACTTGCTGGAGGCTTTCCAGATTGACTAGATTAACATGCCGTTGAACATTCCACTTGATGTTTCAGCAAAACTAATCAGAGCCATCGCTCTAACCCTTACTGGACGGGCGTTATGATAAGTACACCTCCGATCAATCTTCTAATATGTAGTTATCTAACCCGACGGCATTGTGTTATTCTGTTGAAGTGGCAACAGGATAACTATTTCTGGCAACCGTCCACCAGTCTTTATTCCTGCTAGCCTTTAACCCACAATTCCGGGCAATCAGACCATTCAGGAACAAGTAACGAACGCTTCCTTGTATATCCAAGAAGTAACTTCTTGATTGGTTGAACCAAGGAGTTGCTCATTGTAGAGATTTTGAAGTATTTACCGAAGCACCGTTGCATTTCTGCATATGCCTTGTCTCTTCCTTCATAAGTCAGCATCCTATCCAGGAATAAGGCGAAGTATTCCCTGTGTTGTTTTGTGTTGTCGATTGATACCTCAAAGAACCTACGGAACTTCTGGATGTTTCCGATGCAGACAACATTGCTGTACTCGCGTGCTGCATCCAAAGCATCAGAAGTATCCCCATGAATCTTCCCGGTATCGAAAACAACCTGACGGTTCCACCAAGCACATTCGTATCGTGCCTCCCGTGGGAGATACAATTCCTTGGTCCTAGCCCATTGGATACTTTCAGTGTGCCCAGAGCCAAGACTGGAGAAATGGAACCAGGACCGGATACGTTTGCCCCAGTCATAAATTTTTCCGAGTCCCCATTGGAGTCGGGATTCAGTTGATCCGCCACCTTGGCTCGTCGGATCATCGTCAATGTGATACTGAACAGTGGAATGGAACGGCTCGCACATTGTCTAAGCTCCTTTCGCGAATTGAAACAAAAAACACAATAGGGACCGGTAGGGCTTGAACCTACAACCAAAGGATTATTAGTCCTCTGCTCTAACCAATTGAGCTACGGTCCCTAGAGGTCAGTCCAGTTCAACCGTGGCCAGCGGTATCATTTTCGGTTTCATTGCCATTTTTCCTTCTTGATGGGAAGACGCAAATCATCACAAATACAGGCAAGGATGTTACTCGCCTTCTCATAACTATCATCTTTGTTGTCCAAGAACTCATGTGCTAATGCCAAGCACATATCATCCAGCAATTGATAGAGTTCCTTGGTAGCAACAGATTTGAGTTTGGAACCATAAGCTAGTTCCAAACCCTTGTGAAATGCAAAGGCTACTTGTTTGGTTGTGCAGTGCATCCTGTATCTCCACATCGTAAGTCAGCCAATAATTCCTTAGCCATTTGGGCTATGCGATACTTCCGGTCCACTGTCCAATACGGATTCTCGCACAGTGCTATGATCTTTAGCGGCTTTTGTTGTGGAGACTCCTCTGTAGGGGTTCCAACGAAGTGGAGTGTCATGTTCTTCCTTTGGTAAGAGAATAAGGGACTCACAACTGATCCTGGTCTTGTACAGTTTGCCGTTTAGGGTCACGACAACCTTGAGAGCGGCTCCATAGCCATTACCTTGATCGGACTGCTCACAAGCTGTTCCTTCTAAACCATGAAGTTCTGCACAATAATGATTGTTCCTGATTTTGATAGGATCGCCTGGTTTAATCATCCAAAAACTCAATCCATTGAACTTCTTATAAACCTCCTTTGGTTTACCTTTGTAGGCATCCAATTCCAAGCAATCACAATCGCCGCAGTGTGTACCATTAGCATCAGTAATGATATTTGCACTACGGCATTCTTTGCAACAGATGGTCCACTTCTTCATTTGTAGCTCCTTAGAAAATAACATCGCCTGGTTTCCAATCTCTATTCAACATGCCATCAAGTATGGCATGGACATCTTTTTTGGTAAGTCCTACCCACTTCTTATAATCTTTAAGGAAGGCTTGATTATGATAAGTGGGTCCAGTCCGAGCATCCTCAATGGCAAGGGAAATGTAAGACACACCAACAGCCAGTAATTGAATCTCAGTCTGCCCAAGATATTTGTATGTCTTGGATTTGACCTTTGGACGAGCGAATTTCTTTCTGATCGACAAAGGTAATTCCAACAACAACCCAAGCAACTTGGGTTCGGTCATACAAGTTATCATTTTAGCTTCCATCCTTTCTCAGTTTTGAGAATGTAATCCTGGAAATACAGGCTCTTGAGGTGCTTCTTGCATTCAAGTCCACACTCCTGCTGTACCATTTCAGTAGTCACAACAGCTTTGTGTGATCCAGAGAGTTTAACCAAAGCAGCGTTGATCTTGCCCTGGTCACTATCAATCAAGTCTCCAAACTGATCAAACAACACTCGTTTCTTCTTGGTTGGTTTTGTCTCTTTCTCTTTGGGTTTGTCCACTTGTGATAGCGGAACACCATCAATGAGTGGTTCCATCTTCCGATGCAGTTTCACAGCCTCTTTGAGAATACGAATTGTTACCATTGACTCATCAATGCCGTACCTATCCAATTCAAACTTGGTTGGGTCCTTACCAAGTAATTTGATGTACTTGGGCAGCTTGCTGAAGATGATGGGTGAGACTTCAAGCTGTTTGGCCAAGTTGGCAAGACGGTCAGCCAATCCCATTTCTCCAGGACCTAAAGGGTCTTGTTTCTCCTCTTTCTTGGTGATCGGTTTTTCCAATTCCTTTTGAACTCCATTGCTACTCATAAAAGACTTGTAGAGATTGGTATAGGACCGCTGTTCCTTAGCAGCATGATCCCGTGCTGATTTGAGCAGTGCTTCATATTGCTTATTGGACAACTTGTCATAATGACCAACAAGATGACCAACTCGGATATGATGGTCAGCATTGTCCCGTGAGTACATCACAATGACAAAGTTACTCCATTCCTCTGTGCCATCACTGTATTTGATGAACCAGCGTGGTAAGGTGTGCTCACTGGGCTTCTTCATTCGCAAGTCAACAATGGTTTTAGTCTTGTCTGTAACCCATGTGAAATACCCATTGCGTTGTTCCTTGCGAAGTTTCTTCGCTGCCTTCTTAGCTTTGGCTTCTGCCTTCTTAGCTTTGGCTTCTGCCTTCAAGTCCTTCTCAGTAACCTCAACAGCATGAGCAGAGTCTCCGATTGCTTGCAGTTTGGGTACATGATCTTTGGGGACCGGATCCACTGGGAACACCTCGGCAAGCGTCGGCTTGGTTTTCTTTGTCATGGTACTGATCCTCTTGGTTAGTGACAAACCTTGCGAGTAATTTCGTCAGCAATTGCATTGCGACAAGCAACGCAAAACGGTGAGTCGATTGTCTCACCCATACGAGACATAACATGGTTTGGTCTTGGCAGGAGTGCTTGGCACTCTAAACAAGTCCCTTTATAAATGGCTTCTTGTGCCAGTCGCTTGTTTTGTTCCCTTGCACGTTGCAAGTATTCTTCAGCAATGCTCATTTTCTATCCCTTTGAGTAGAACAACCAATGCCCGTCAAAGTGACGGGCAGCCTCTTCTCTGTTCCATTCCAAAAACCCGGACGATGCTCAGCAAAAGCCTGCTCGTTCGTGATTGTGTTTGACTTGTTGATCCCCAAGAGACATGCTCTCTTTCACAACAAGTCAGGAACACTAGGCGTCAAAAGGCTACACCTCACGCCGGGTCTGGCACTGACTATTCAAAGAAGATGCTCCTTGCAAACGGCACTTGATTACAACGGATATACTGCCCGCTCAAGTCCCTCCGCATGGGCAGTTGTGAGAAGGGCAAGCACATCAGCATCAAACTGATTGCGATGCGGGGTCCAGTTTTTGATGACGTGCTTGAGCAAGTCCAAGTCGTCAAGCTGCTCGTCCTGTGAACGCTCACATGCCCCGGTAACAGTCATGTGGACGTCCAAGGCAATCTGCAACACAGATCGTCCTTTGGCTTGATCCACCCACCAATCTGGTCTGTAACTCATTTTTCAAATCTCCCCTATTGAACTTGGAATACCCCAGCCAATTGCGTGCGGACCCACTGAATCGCAGCAGTTTTGTTCCACACTTCCTTACACACCAAGACGTTCTTGTCCTGGGAAATGTAAGGGACGATTCGATCAAAGCCTGTCACAACACCCAAGCCTGTAACGGGCGGTGAGTTGCTTACGCAATACGTTCCGAAGAACATAGTGCGATAACACCAGCCGCTCACACCATTGATCAACGTGCTAACATCAAGTGGATCACCGGCACACTTGTAACGTACAGCAGCCCCAAAAGACCTGCCATTGTGAAATGCCCTGAGGCAATGAGTAGCGGCCCACAATTCAACTCTGTAGCCGGCCCTTTCAAGCAACTCAGTAAGCAGCACTGCCGCCGCTCCACGCCACAAAATTTTATCATGGTTCACGAAGGCGGATGTGGAAATATCTGTAATGATCGTTACACTAACTGGGCCTGGACGTGTTTCTCTGTAAGAGTCTTCCAAGTAAGCCTGTCCGCGTAGCAAGCGATCGATGTTGAGTTCGTCGCCTCGATCTTCACTCCATCGTCTTTGACGTTTGATCGCTTTGGGTTGTGGCAGTTTCTCATCCCGCAATTCGTTCATCATGGACTCATAAATCTTGAGTCCATTTTCCCAAGCCTCACCAAGTGCTTGGGATACATCATTCCATGTGTTGAAACGACGGCCAATGAAACCTTCACGCTGAATAACACGAGGCTCCCAAGCCTGATAAGTCGATGAGCAGCCTTTGTGTTTCAGCACATTAGCCAGCACGTCCGTCGATTGTTCATTCTGCGAGTCAAAGCGGTAGAACTCAGTGTTGATGTCCGGGAGATATTCAAAGTACATGATCTAGCTCCTTTTGGTTGAAATGAGAAAACAGACCTAGCAGCCACTCTTGACCTTGCGAACCTCGTCCTCCCGCCAACCAGCAAACAGCATCTTCTCAACGTAGTCCATGTCCTTGCCATGCTGAGTCCAGTTGAACGCCCTCTTGATGAATCGCGTTCCGATAGTCCGCTCCACGCGATTCTTGTACAAGTTATCGCGATAGGAGTGCAGCTTGTTGACCCCTTCTTCCCAGCCAGGGCACAAAGCGAGTTCCAGCCCCTTGTCATAGTCCATTGCGATTTGGACAAAGCGGTCGATAAACGCACCGTCAAGTTGATTCCGTCCGCAGTATTGACGGTCAGAGCCATTGCCCCAAGTGTTTGCCGCAGCCATCGCATAGAAGTCCTTGTGCCTCTTGGCAATAGGCTTCTTGGGTCGATCAATCGGCAACTCGCCATCTTCCAAGCCACCATTGAGACTCAGCAGCACATTGGGATCGGCGGCATCTACTTCGTCCCATAGAAACAATCCACCGCCCTCCCACAAGTCAACGCAAAGCGTTGATTGGTAATGATGTGTCCCCTTGGTGATGTTTGGACTGACACGACCAAAAATTTTGCCCTCAGTGACCCCACCGCTGAGACTCATCATCCCACAAGGAACACCAAGTACACGGGCAGCTTGTTTAGCCAAATATGTCTTGCCGCATCCCTTGGGGCCGACTAGCATCACATTGTCTCCAACCCTCAAATGGAACAGGACTTGCTCCATAATGGGATGCGTACGCTCCTCAAACACCTCGTCCTTCTTGCCGGGTTCCTTGATGACAAGTTCAACCCGCCGAGCCTCATCCAAGTGCTTGATCTTGTTGTTGAGAGCAACCACAGTTGCTTCCAGTTCATCCAACTTGGACTGCAAAGCCTTGTTGGACGCATCCCTGTCACTGTCCCCTTTCGGCTCCTTGCTGTCATCACCAAACTCCAGTTCGTAATTCTGGATCAGGTGTTTGATGACAGCAACTTTGCCAGCCGGATCAAACCGCCACTTCTGTTTTTCAGGTTCCCAAACACCACCAGCAGCGGATAGCGCTGCACGATGTTCGTAAGTGTTACCAGTAACATAAGCCACGCCGATGTCTTTCGAGTAGGCCACAAACAAGGGCTTCTGTTGTTGTTGCCGTGCAGTCGCCATCGGGTTGTCCTTGTTGTACTCCTTGTTGATCAACTTCCAGAGATACTTCTTGTGCCCACGACGTTCCAGGACCCCACGAGCTGTCAGCAGTTTAAGCACACTGCGATACTGCTCTCGCTGCGGATTGGACCAATCCAAACCCAGAGCGGTGAAAACCTCTTCGGTTGATCGGAAGCAGTATGTGTTCTGTTCCAAGTATTCGCAAGCCTTAATTGCAAAGTCACGGCGGTTCATCTTGTCATCCTTTTGTTAAGCGTTGAAATCAAAAATGACCCCAAGTTTGGGGCCAGCCTCTTCTCTGTCCCGAATGTTCATCTAGTGCGGCCCACCAGCATCCCGTTTGTTGCTGGGGGTTTCAAACTCACAGCCTTCTGGAAGTCCAAAGTGCTCAGACTTCAAAGTCCACCCTCCCTTGCCACCCCTTTCAAACAGCATGGACTCTTCCAACCCCCGATGGTAAATCAGCATCCAATCATCATCTTCACTGAAACTAACTTCGCATGATTTGCAAATGATGAATTTCATAACGGACTCCCTTTTGAAACATGGCTTGAATCGTCAGCACCCAAGTAGCCAACTTGGAATGTATGCTGTGCTTTTGTTTTGGGGCGGCGGGTTGCGGGTTGACTAAAACACTTTCAAAATCTGTTCAGGGCTGTCCAATTGGACATACTCATACTGAGGAAGACCAATACATAACCAGGAATAGCTATCGCCAAGATTTGGCACAAACTGTACCAGTTGCGGTTCAGTATCAGTCCACCCAACCAATCCGAACTTGCCGCGTAGCTTTTTGACCATCTTCTTGGTGAAGGTCTTTTGATCGGCAAACGGCTGATCAAGAACGATTGTCTTGTTGAGGTTCAACTTTTTCATGTTTCATTCCTTTTGTAAAACCGCCCCAAAACAAAAGCACAGCATTTCATCTCTGTTGTTTCAAATTGTGATGCAATGGGGCATTGCGTGTACGCTTCACAGCGTTCAAAGAATCATATTCCGTGTATGGTCTTCACCGTCCGGCTTTCGTCTAACTCACTCCCCATGCCACACAGCACTAGCGGTACTTGTTTCCCAAAAGGTACTTGTTTCCCAGCGTGCCCTTTAAGATCGCGTCATACGCTTCACAGCGTTTCATTGCGATCCTGCATCCGCTGTCTGCCGCTTAGCTTGCGGTCTTACTTCTGCGGTGGATCGGGAGGGTGTGAGCATCAAGACTTGATTCTCGCCCCATTGCTTGCAGCCTTCAATCCGCTGCCGATACACTTGCGGTTCCCTTTGCCCCCTGTCCTTGTGCTGTCATCACGACGCTGGACCTGCGGGACGTGGTCGCCTCGACCAAGTGATTGTCGCATCTCGTTGCGACTGACGAACTGGATTGCGAATGAACTTCGTTCATTTTAGACACCGTTACATACGTTGTCAAGTACGTAAACGTTAGAAATGTTGCGTGTTGTTTGTACAGTAGTTCTCAATCTGCACCTGTTTTGTAGCAATTTGCCGTGAAACACCCGGCAAAATTAAGAACTCTTTAAGAAGTGTTCTATGGATATTGGAACACTTTGTCTGCCGGTCTGTCACCAGACAACGATAAATAAACGTCCTCTAGTCTCGTCTTTGGAACTGTGCGAGTGTATTTACCAGCGGCATTCTTTTTCCAATAAGCTGCAATGATCTTGCCATAGTTACCACTGCCATTGTTTTGAACACTCTCGATCACCAGCCGATTCGCTCCATTGATTAGCAAAGACATATTCAAAGCCACAGTCGGATCAAACAAGGCAGGGGTAATTGGAATGTTTGAATCTGCACCACCAAGAGTAATCGTGTACAGCAAAATAGAGGATGGGGTGAGTAAAGAGACTCCACGGGGCTCTACAAAAATCCTGCCAGTGTAAGCGTCCTGATTGTTGTCGATGGTTCCTATTGAAGTCTCATTCAGATAGACCTCAAAATTATCATCCTTAATTGCATTGCCATTATAAATGACAATGGCGAACAACTCGTCTGGTTGCTTCCTAGTGAACGGAGCCCAAATCATAATCACGGTTCCCACGGAGCGACATGATGCCGACCAGTACAAGGATCACGCCAAGTAGAGCACAATTTATCTGCTTCACATTCATCCCCATCAGCAATGGCTTGAAATGTCCTACCTGGCACACCTCCATAAACAATCGTTACCTGACCAGCACTTCCTTTTTCAATGGTTGAGGTGGGCTTAACAATGAAACCGCGTTCCTGATTTGGCACTTGCTCAACAATCCATTCCTCTTGTTCTTCATCCCAAAACAAGATCAAATCATCCCCACTTGTGCATCTCCAGCCATAACTATTTAGAGCTTCTGTTGGAACAGGATCAGGAGGTAGGCTAAATGGGGAGAAGTTTATTGGCTTAAAATTCTCAATAGGCTCATATTGAATGTCCCCTGACATGAACCCATCTTGGCCAGTGGAAGAAAATCTAGCTGTAGCACGGAAACACATTTGCTGGCATTCAATAATCTCATACCGATTAGCCTTATCATTCCAAATCGCCCGTCCCTTGGCACCTTTGGGGATTCTTGGAAACCTGAAAGACTCATCGTACACTTTGACAGTCGGACTGCCATTCCCTTGTATCCTTAGATCGCCTTGTTGAAACTGATTGTCAATCTGAACGAAGAAATCAGGATCGCCTTTGTCTCTATTTGATGTAGTAGTGAATTCTATAATGAGAGCATTTCTTTGCATCTCAATAATTTCGTACTTCCCATCAGGTCTGATCGAAGCAATACCAAGAGCACCAATAGGACCAGACCAACGGCCAAACACTGAAGATAATCCGTCAACTACTACTATACTCTCGCCTCCAGTATCATCGTAGGCATTAGCAACTAATCTACAAGTCTTCGCATTAGCAGAAGCATTCACACCCATAGACAGAGCTTCTTGCAACTTGAAAACGACTATTTTATTATCAACTGCTCCTGATCTCACTGTGTACACAGGTAGCAAAAATTCTTCCTGTTCATCATCAAAAATAAATGTTCCCGGACTGGAACCACACAGCCTAGCAGGACCATAATACTCATCCTGCTTGGCCTTAACATCTCCCTTCTTATTATCGAAATTATCCAGAAACAAAATCCAGCAGGTGTCATATTTTTCTACCTGCTGATTATTCCATCTCACTACTCTACCTAAGTGATATTTTACTCCTGAAGATTGGGTTCCTTGTGCATCAGGGCTTACCTCACTTCCAACTTCCCCTTGGTCATGATGTACTTGCACCATGTTCACAATTCTTGGCCAAACAGGATAAGAATTTCTGTTTATGTCCATTGGCTTCCATGCCTCACACTCAACATAACTCTGAGAGTCTCGTTGATAGGACTTTAGCAAGTTGGGTCCAACAAAATACTCAGTAACAATACCACCAAGCACATTAGAACCAGCATCATCCAAATTACGCCAAACAACACCCTTAATAAATGGTCCAGGCAGTATATCAGTAACAAATCCTACTAATACCTTATGTTGTTTATCAATGTTCCAACGTGTTTTGTATCTCTGAAGTCTGTTTTGGTCTCTCTGATCTAATTCCTGTTGATTTGTAACTCCTCCAGTATCATTCAAAATCTTTGGCAAATCATCCCACAAAGCAACAGTTCCTCTAGCTCCACTTACTCCTGTAGGAAGCAATGTAGGATTGGTAAAGGATGTAGCCCAATTGCTATTAAATTCTGTATCCTTCTCCTGTCCTATTGGATGAAATACTGGATGATAGATTTTAAGATTTGCAGCGACATTGTTGGCTTGGCTGGTTACTGTTTCTCCATCCCACTGAAGAATAGGATCGTTCGGGAAATCAGAATCACCTTCATCACTTCCTAATTGAACTATCTCATAGCTGTCGTTAAACGGATTATGACGAATTGCACAGTCCAATACATCTAACACAGTATTAAGCGTCTGATAGGCATTGTTGCCAATGAATAGCAAATCATTGGCAACACCATCTATAGGCAATTCTGATGGTAGTCCTGGGTATTCTCCCAGAAACAAACAAGCATTCCATACCTGCTCAAGAAAATCATCCCAATCATTGAGACTAGTCCCGTCAAGAAAATCACTACCCTTGTCGCTTCTGCGGGGTCTTAGTCTTATATTGGAACGAATATCTCCAGTTTCAGAATGATTAGCAGCTAAATTTCTGCTATCTCTAAACTCAACTAAGAACAAAGCATTTGGATCTCCTACTCCTCCCAAAGAAACCCTCTCGGCATTTACTAACCACAAGCCCTTAAATCTACAAGTAGTTATGTCTCCACCTGGGATTTTCTTTTGAGAGAAGGTGATTGTGTGTTGTTTGTTGGAATCTAAACTCCTAACATCTCTTCCAACCAAAAGAATATAGGCTGTTGTTGGAGCCGGTCCCAATGGACAAAACACACTATTAGCCTTGCCCCAAGCAACAGAACCTTTGGGAACAGAAGCAATAGCAGTATATCCATCAACAGAAACATAAGAAGAAATTTGCATGATCAGTTCAAATTCTGAATTGATTTCTGTTCCTGTTCCTGAATCTCACATAGACTCAGAAGTGCTGATTTTAGCATTTCAATTGCTTGTTCTCTATCCTCTGTCTCAACATCAACTTCTAAGTCTCCGATTTCATCCATAATAATAATGATCTTGTTCATTCTATTTCTCCAATAGGGACATAGCTAAAATTATTTCTTCATCATCTTCTTCCAATTCATATTCATCAGGTAAACCTAATGAGTACTTTTTGAATCGGTCCTTTTTCAAATACCAAGGAAGGGCACTAGCTTTCTTTTGAAGTTTTCCTCCTCCGGCAGTTCCTCCTCCTCCAACTGTAAATCTTGTAATGATAAAGTTGTGAGGAAGGCCAGACAACACCAAAGAAGCCGGACTGGCTGCTTGGGTTGAGATTATACTAAAATTATGATCACTGCCAACAAGCGTAAATGATGCTGCTGCTGCAATCAACTTACGATTGTAATACAGGCCGGCATCAATTCCATTTAGTATCAGTCCTGCTGGAGATGCTATTAGTGGATAGCCGCGTCTTAATGTTGAGGCAAGACCAGTTAAAGTTAGTCCTGCTGGAGATGCTGTGATGTTCCTTCCATAGTTTAGTCCTGTATTCTGTCCAGTAAGTATTAAACTAGCAGCATCGACAACAAGACTATTAGCACCGGTTTTAGTAAGAGTAGCGTTTAATCCTGTAAGGATTAAAGATGCTGCACTTACAGTTAATGGAACATTTCTCTTAAGAGTAGCATCCGTTCCATTGAGAACTAAACTTGCTGCACTTACAGTTAATGGAACATTTCTCTTAAGAGTAGCATCTAATCCGGTTAAGACTAATGACGCTGGACTTGCAGTTAAAGGAAATGTCTTGCTAAGAGTAGCATCTAATCCGGTTAAAACCAAACTTGCAGAAGATGCTGTAACATTCCTATTGAAGTAAAGACCAGCAGAACTGCTTAGAACTAAACTTGCCGATTCAACAACTAATGGAACATTTCTCTTTAATGTTGCGTCTGTTCCGTTTAGAACAAGTGTTGCCGATTCAACAACTAATGGAACATTTCTCTTAAGAGCAGCATCCGTTCCATTGAGAACAAGTGAGGCAGCACTACACAACAGGGTTCTGGCTGATCTTAAAGTAGCATCTAACCCTGTTAAAACTAGTGTTGCCGATTCAACAACTAATGGAACATTTCTCTTTAATGTTGCGTCTGTTCCATTGAGAACAAGCGATGCAGCACTTACAACAAGTGTACGATGATTTAATTCACCAGCCGCAGGTATGGCTAGAGGATTGAGTGACCCTTCTAGGTTACGTCTCTGGATGAAAGCCGGCATTACCTAACCCTTTCACCAACAGAGATATTAGTACCTGCTTTGACGCAACAATTGTAGTTGTTGAGAGAAACTGCTGGGCACTCTACGAACGCCGCTACTACCGCCCCGTAATCGTCTGAAGTTCCAAAGGTCCAATTGAGATTGAAAGCACCGGCTGTACTTTGAAGATAGTATTGGATACCTGTGCCATGTGCTCCATCGTCGCTGTTGTTAGTGGACGTTCCAGCCTGAGCAGATGGTGCCCAAGTCTGGGCACCAGTAGCCACGATGGCAAATAGGATTGCTCCATTGGTCCTAGGTGTGACTGAACCGGGAGAGGGGTTGGTTCCAGTGGCGTTGGCACCGTTGGCCGAATCAAACTGGCTGCCCATTCCAGGAGCAGCTTTGCCGGTCAGCCATTGACGATAGATAGAAGCCCCAGAATTATTTGGAAGTTCAAGGAGGTATGTACCGGGCTTCCAGTTGGTCACGTACCATAGTTCCGCACTACACTCTGGTGATGCTGCGGCTTTCTGGGTACTGTTCGCTTGGGTCATTGGGACGCCATTGAGTGTTGGTGCCCCTCCCGTACGATCAGTTGCCCCTACGACTTTAAGAGCCAGGACTGCTACGGTTTCACCGTTTTCAATCGTTACATTCGTGCGAAGGGGGCTGGCCGATGAAGCGGCAAGAGCTGTATTGGTGCCGAATGTGTGAGCCATAGCTACTTCCGCTCGGAAATATCGTATGTTCGGTCGTAAGTCTCTTTGGTCTGTTCACAGAACGTATGGAGGCGTTCGTCTAGACTGTAAGTGCCGTTCTCCCTATCCAGTTTCACTGCGATACGTGCAAGCACATTGGATAGGGCTAGGGCAACGGAACCAGAATCATAGTTGCGAGTTACACATTGGGTGAGGATTACCTTCTCTAGCTCAGCAGCTTCATAGAAGGTTAGGTCTTGCTGGATATGGGCTATGGTTTGCATTAGTTGCCTGAGATTAGGTGGTAGTTGTGGCCTGTGAGGGTATTACTGGCACTAGCAGCGGACCAAGTAGCTGTGAGGGACAGTGCTTTATCAGTAGTTAGGTCCACGGTACTTGCTGCGGGGGCCGATAAGCCGCCAGCAGACATAGTAGCAATAGCTGGGGCACCTGTAGCTGAACCTACTGTTGGGGCAGTAGTTCCGTTGATAACCAACAAACCCATTCCGAAGATGGTTCCAGTAGAGCCATTGCTCCGTGTTTGAAGGGTAGCTTCGATCCACCAGATAGCGTTGGTAACAGTTGGTAGGGTGACTGTACCGGAGTCGAGGAGTAAAACACCAGCTACACCGCCCCAGCGTACACGGAATCGCAAGGTGGGAGTAGCTGTAGTGCTGTACTTACCGGATGCAAACAGGATCAACGAACGACCATCCTGCATGTAGTTAGCAGGGATGGTTACGTCGTTGAAGATGATGGTTTCTGCGGCATTGTTGGCAATCGCTGTTCCGTCTGCTGTTGCCCAAGCAAGTAGTTCTGTCCAAAATTGGCGTGACACTTATATTCTCCTACCGGGCTAAGCCGGGTCTAAAAGGTGCGGGACGATAACCACCTGAACGCATACTATGACGTTGTTGGATGCTTGTTCCAAATGCCCCTCCACCGCCGGCCGCCGCTGTTGCGTTCACCCACGTCCTGTGTGTTTGAGGCGGGGAGATCAGGCTATACAGCTCGCGCGTCAGCGTCCGTACTTCGGCGGCTGACAATCCGCGGTTGTAAACGCCCGCCGCAAAAATCTTGGCATCATCCGCAGCCCGGCCCGTAAAGGCGTCGGAATCACCGATGGTGAAGTCCGCACCACTGGGATTGTAAAGGTTGCCGGATGTGGAACGGCTGCCTGCGAGCACGCCGTCGAGGTACAACGCTTGAGTCGTGCCGTTGTAGGTGCCAACCAGCATGTGATCGACGTTTGTGCTGGGATTGGGGATTTGAAGTTTGTATTCTGTTGCTCCCGATGCAATCACCCAATCCATTTGGGTGTCATAGACACGCAGGCCGTAGTTCCAGTAGGGCGAAGCTGACCCTTCCCGTCCGCACAAGTAATCGTAGTTGAACCCAGTATTCCACGAACCCGCGTTAAACAGACAGAACAAGCTCACCTGATTGCCGGTGATGACCAGCGGCGAGGCATTGCCGCAATTCACGACCGCATAGGCGTTGCTGAACTGCAAACCACGCCCGCAGCGTCCGCTGGTTCTCGTAGGAGCCGTAGCGCCAAATGTCCCGCGGTTTAGCCCGGCCAAGTCATAGCATCGCCCGCCGCCGTTCTCATTGAGAAGCCACAGACCCACCAGCCCGCGCGTCAGAGGATTTGGCCAGTTGACGCGGCACGCCCCCGGCGTTTGCGGCTTGCGCCGTATGTCGTACGTTGGCGTGAGGCAGATAGGCATGGGCTATACGACCGTGGCATAGACGCCTGTGTAATACCCGGCGTGATTGCTGTCGGTGCTGTTGAGGTTTGCGGCCGTATCATGCACGGCCCACAAGCCAAACGCAGTTGGCATTACACCGCCAAACAGTGAGGCCACCGACACCGGCGAGAACCAATACGTGCGATTGCTTGTTCCGTCGGTCGTCACGGCCCCGCAGAGTCGCAGTGCAGCCGCTGCGATGTCACGCGACGTTACAGATTTGTTGGCGTCGCTCCCCGTAAAGCTGTCCGGGTAAATCGGATCATCCTCGTAGGCCGCATAGCACCAGGTTTCAATCGTCTTGGCTGTGGTCGGCGAGGTACCCGTTGTGATTTTTGAAGACAGCAGATAATCGACGTATTTGTTTGTAGTGTTGCTAACCGCCGTCGATTCGCGCCCCGCGACAAGCGTAGAACTAGTGGCGAGGCTGGCCAGCGTCCAAGTCAGCGCCGCGCTTGCCGCATAGGCAATCTTCACGTCCGCGTTCGGCTTGAAGGCCAACCACCACGGCGCGCGGCCATGTTCCTCCATGACCGAATCATCGAAGCCACGCGGAATTTCGCGGCCCGTGCTGACAAACAGCACGCCCTCTGGATCGCACTTCCGGTGCTTGTGCAGCCAGTCCAGCTGCTGCTGCAAGTACGACCGTGGATCAGCCACCAGCTTGTGGCGGTGACGACACGTGCGGCAGACCCCTTCCAAGTGAATCTGCACCAGGTCCAAGTCGTCTGGCGGAGCGATGACGGCTGACATTAGGTGGCCCATGCGTTGAGAACGTCTTGATAGGTGAGGCTGCCTTCGAATGTCATCTTCGCAGGTGAGCCGCTGGTTCCTGTGCCGGTGGCGAACAACTTTTCTGCGCGGCTGGACTTGCGCCTGCCGACCGCTAAGCAGTGATCTCTCTGAGCGGTAGCCTGAGCCGACCCCGTGAAGATCGCTGCGATCCCAGCCCGCACATTGTCCTGGGCAAAGTTTGCCTGGTCGCCCATAAACATCTGGGTCCAAGCGTTTTGCTCGGCGACACCCTGGTTCTTGTACGTGGTCCAGTTCCAGTTGGTGGCATCCGCCGACACCGAGTTGTAGATGTCGCTGCGGCTGACAGCAGTGCGCCACACCCAGAAATCTGGCGCAGCTACCACATTGAACGCCTCTGCGACGGTAAACGCGCCGTCGGGAGTTTGGGGAATGACCGCCAGTACCGGATCGTTGAGGATCGCCGTGCGGAGAGCGGCCAGTTGAGAGCTAGTGAGCATATACAAGGTCTCCTACGTACTACTCGCCTGCGTAAACGTTGCGGTGATTATTTGCCAGCAGGTCGCTTGTCCAAACCGTGTTCGGCAAGCAGCGTTGCTACATCCTCAATGTGCAAACAGTCGCACATGCAGGCGTAGTCATTCGGCGGCTGAATTACCGCGATGTTTCCGTTGCAGTAGTCGTTGCCCGGAGTCGCACTATGGAGCACGCCGAACGAGACAACTTTGCCGCCTTCCAGCTTCACGATTTTGTCGCCGTTTTTTGCTTCACGACCGTTTCTGTAGTGCATAATAATTCTCCTGGTAAAAGAAAGTTACTTCACAACTATGCTTGCCGATCCTAGAAAAATCTCAGACGGATCAACTCGTTCATTCATTCCATAAATCAATGTATCATCCACAGGAGAAGTACAACGATTTAAGGATGCCTTGAAAGTAAGATTGGCTGGTTTATCTGCCCGCAAACGGAATCTATAAACCTCCATAGCCGCTCCAACAGGATTCAATCCAGCAAAAGCTCCACTGCGGATAATTCCTTTGTTGTCCGGTGAAGCAAACAATTGCTTTCCATTGGTATAGGGTTCCTTAAATGAAAAAGCACCGGGGTGAGCAAAATTTTGCCAGACCATAGAACCATCAAATTCAACATCACAAAAAGCAGCAAAAATACCAGGAGACCCTGGTGTTCCTCGAACCCACACTACAACATCAAAGAACTTGAATGTTCCGATCTCCTTAATGTTCTGATTTGTACCTGGATTACAACAAGTAATTAGGTATTGAACCTTTGTCTCTGCCCAAGCAACAGAACTAATCAACAAAAACAATCCAGTAAGCATCATCTTTTTCATACATCACTCCTTCGTTAGATTAGAGATACGACCTTCGCTATCACGTTCAATCTTAATCGTTTGTGATTTCTGTTCAGGAATATGAACATCAATCTTTGGTTGAACATTTACAATTGGAGCAGGAACGTCAATCTTAACCTCTGGTGCAGCAACATTCACAATGGGTGCTGGTTGTTCTGGTACATTTACAATGATATTTGGAGGAGACTGCTCTGCCATCTGAACCACTGTCGGGGGCACATTAACATTGATGTTTGTTTGCTGCAAACTACTAGCAATTGCCTTTGGCAGCGATTCAGTCAAAGCATCAGCAAGATTTGCTCCAATTCGTGCCCCAATACTTGCACCAAGTCCATCTAAAGCGGCACTGGCAAGTTCACCAAATGAAATAGCACCTATGGAAGAAGGTGAAGGTGATTGCCGTGATCGTTGTTCTGTTTCAAATACAGACATTGCCTTAGCATACGGGACCATTGAAGACTCCTCTAATTGTAAATCCCGTTTGAACTCTGGACTGGGATTGAATGGAGGTTCAGGAACAAATTGCTTATCACTTGGAGCAGCTTCATTCAAATGTGAATATACACTATTCCCTTGTTGCCTTGCAAGTTCATTTGCCCTATCCCACCAATCCTTAGCTTCTTTTACTCCCTTGCGAGCAGCCATCTCAACCGACACAGGTGTCCAAGTACAGCGGCAATTATAATCATTCGGGGGTCGAAATTTTTGAAATGTAGGATCATCTACACGATAGATATTAGTACCATCTAAACCTAATTTTTCAAGTGCAAGATGCTCAGGTCTAACTCTAGCATCGTGGGTTGCTGAATAAGAAGCGTAAGGAAACGCATCCTTTATCATAGGCTCTTGTACTGCTACATTCTGAGCGTCGCTCATTGCAGACATGATATTAGTGCGAAAAATGTTCTCCAAATGTTGTGGAGCAAGGGGACTACCAGCTTTTTCTAAACGCTCGGCAACAACATTGATAAACTCTCTTTGAGATAAACCTTCTTCCAGTGCCTTCTGAAGTTGATCCCTCACGTCAGACACAGCATGATCTGTCAAATCGCCAGTGATTGCAAATGCCCCGTCCCGCACAAGTTGTGCTGTTTGCTTATATGTACTGCCAGAACCCGCTGTACGGGCTGCTAATACGTTTACAGCAGTGTTTATGACGGGCATTACAACCCTAGGTGGCGTACCTCCTGGGAACAAAATAGCAACCAAATCATCCTGGAGATTGGTTGGTTCAATAAACGGAATAGGAGAAATACTAAACGGCACCTGAGCAGCCGTTTGGTTTAACCCAAGAACCGCACCACTAAACATACTGGAGGTAAGGTCCTGCTCAAGTTGGGGTCGAAGCCCTCTGATTTCTTGCTCTATTAAACCAGCTAAGGATTGCAAATCAACATTCAATGATTTGAATGATTTGACCTTAGCAGCCAGTTTAGCAATGTTATGAATTGCAGCTTCGCGTCCCTTATCTACAAAGTCACGGAGCTTCTCAATCTCAGATTTGCCTTTTTCATCGTGTTGTGTTGTGATAAGCGATTGTTCTTTTTTGATTCCGAACAATTCATTAAACTGAAGTTCATCTTCGTCATCCCAATCATCCTCATCATCCCAATCATCCTCATCATCCCAATCATCATCATCCTCATCATCCCAATCATCAATATCAGAATTATCCTCCTCATCCCCATCTTCTTCGTCCTCGTCCTCATCACCAGCATTCAATTCATCTCCTACCTGGTCACAGATTTTCTTCATGTAAGGATCAGAAACACCCTCACCATCTGGCCAGCGGTAATCTTGTATATCAAGATTACCTTCATCATCAATGTCTGGATTATAAAGTTGCTCTTCACTTAGTTTTGCGTCGTGTCTTACCGCCATTGTTATCCTCCTTCTTAGTTGAAGATAATGTGTTTAACCAAGGCTTCCATACTTCTGGATGAATATAACTCTTGAAAGCCATTCCAGGAGTATTATTTAGATGATCTGATACCATACCAGATAATTCAAGTTGTGCCTTTTTAAGAATTTTTACGTCCTTTGCTTCATCACCAGTAAATTCAGGATGCTCATACTCATCAATTAGCTTTCTGGCAATCTGAGTGGCTTTGATTGTTCGGAGGTCCTTCACTGATATATCTTCAGAACCACCTACTTTATTGAAAATCTTTTTGAGAACTTCATTTGCATGACTGCTATTAGCCTCAGTAAATACAAAGTCTTTAGGCATTTTACCGGCAAGCATTTCTTTTAGGAATGCTACATTGGTAGGATCCTTCACAGTTGTTTTGTTCAACACACCTTCCTTACCAACAAATCTCAATTGAACAGCATCCCCTTTGATTGTGCAATGTCTGGCTTGGAGGGACGAGATTCCAAAATGACCATGCTTTACAGAATCAGCACTATCAGTTGGTCGTAATCCAGTCTCTCTAATCAAATTAGCAATAGCGGCAGCCTGCCGTTCCCTAGATGAGAGTTGTTTCGTTTTCATTGCCTTGTCTAAGTAGGAATGCAATTTTGATAGATGAGGTTCAATAGTTGTAATTCTTTCCCACTTCTCATCCTGATTTTCTTCTCTTGTTTCTTTGGTGTATCTAGCCTGGTAAGAAAACCGTCCAGGTGTTTTCTCACTTTCTTGTCTCCAAGACAACAATGACTTCCCTTTGAGTTTTTCAGGCGGTTGTGACAAATCAGCCACCTTAATATCACTCATTGAAATATATGCTGGAGGAAATGTTCCTTCCATATCAAGGTCTTTAAGCTTCTTCTTTAGTTTCTCAGGCATTTGAGAACCGGGAGCGGTTCTTTTATCAGTAGGAAATCCATTAGCTTTTAGACCAGCCTTAATATGCGGAGGTGGATCATAAGACTTCTTTGGTTTTTCTGTTGTCTTGTTTTTCTCTGATTTCTTAGCCAGTTTGGGATTAGCTTTGATATGCCGAGCAACACTACCAGCCCGTAATTTTGCTTTGTCCTCTGGAGTCAAGGATTCAATAACGTCTTCTGGTATCCATTCTCCAGGAGCATACTTAACTCCATGAATAGTTACACCCCCTGGAGGAGCATGAAGTTTTCCTTGAGCATCACGCTTACCAAATCCCACACTCTCCTCATGCTGCTCAACTTTCTTCAATTTAGTGTAGTAATGTGGATCCTCAGTCAAATGGTCCATTGCTATTTCAAGAGCAATCTTAGGATCATTAGTATGCTCCATTTCTACTTTGATTCCCATTGCTACTTGCTCTGGATCAAAGTCTTCTGGTTTGGCTTTATCCCCTTTACCTCCAGGAATCTTATCTTCCCTAAACTGTGCTGCTCCAGTTAAAGGAATAAAGGTATGGGTTCCATTCTTATCACTAAATACCAACCGATTGAAGACAGCGGCTTCACCATACAAACTATTTAGTTTGTTGGAATAATAAGGACCCAATCCAGGCTTCACATACGCAATAGTGATATGTGGTTTGTAGTCCGGGAATGTATCAGTGCATTCTAGGTTATCAGAAATGTACTTGTTGAGTTTTCGCAAGCCGCTAGATTCAACTTCCAATTTGACTACATCATAATCAGGCTTACCGTCCTTGTTTCTGCTTTCAAAGAAAGAACATCTGCCAATTTGAATTGCTACAGGAGCCTGTGATTGAACAACAGTACGGACTTCGTCCGCATCCTCAGTATGCAATCCATATTTAACTGTTACATGAGGATTGAGTACTCGCCCTGTAATACTATCATCCCCATAATCTGTTGGTTGCAAATCTACAAGATCAATCTGATCTCCAAGTTGACGAATCTTAAAGGTTAGATCACCAACAAGATTAAACTGGGTGCTTGAAAACTTGTGGGATGCTTCACCAAATTGAATGTTACCTTGTGGAGCAGCTTCTTGTTGTTGTGGTACTTCTTGCGGTACTTGTGAAGGCTGCCCACCTATCGCTCCACCTCCCATCGGACTACCAGCAGCATTTCCAGCAAATGATTTCACTAGATCAACTGGATCAATTTCAAACTCAACATCACCTCCCCAGTTCAACCAAGCCAAAGGACGCAAAACCTGATCCCGAATACATTGAACAATATCACTTGCTTCATTGTTACACACACTCAACAAGACAAGGAAAGGAATACTCCTGCCTGAGTAACCACTACCTGTATCTGCCGCTTTTACTACTTCAATTGGAACATCCGCACCTTTAAGAATATCATCATCACAATAATCAACCCAATTGAAAATATCACTAGCACCAGGAACACCAGTTGGAGGATTATATCGAGTCAATTCTTTACCATTACTATCCAATAGTAATGGCAGAGTCAATGCAGCCCCAGATAATCTATTCTCTCCAATTTCCCTCATCAAATCACGCCACGGAATAGTTTGTCCATTGGGCAATTGGGCATTTACATTCGGAGGATACCAAAAAATATCTCCAATATAAGCATCCTTAATCATCCTCAATTGAACAAGCCGTTTGGCACCATGATCCATCCATTTCTCATACCAAGCAGGATATTGCCGACGTGTAACAGCATGACCATACGGGCTGCCAAACTCCTCATTGAACTTCATCCACAAACACTGTGGATGGAACATAGGAATTCCTTTGATACGCTGTCCACATAGTTTATTCTTATATTCAAGGGCACGGGCATCCTCTGGTGCAAAGTCTTTAAGCCCAGATACATCAATCAATCCAGTATGTTTATTCATCTTAAATAAACATTGGAGAGGTGCGAATCCCCATTTCTTTGCACTAACAACCCTAGTACGATGTTGATTCCAAAGGTAGTTCCATTGCTTCTTTACCCAAGTAGCTACTCTTTCATTCTTTGCCTTTACTGTAACCTCCAAAGCAGACAAGGCAGCATTGCGAACATTCAAGCTAAAATTGATAATAGGATCACTTGTCAACATCATTCTAGCAGTCCACAACCTCCACAAAGGAAGTCGTTGGACAAACAACTCACCATAGTAAGTATATCTTGTGCTCTTATAGTTCTCAGTAGGATCAGTAGTAAGAATCTGCTCCTTAATCTGAGAACGACTACGCCGACGTGTTTTCACTTCCATTGAAGTGGTCTGAGCGTCAGTATTATCTCCAGCAACAAGGATACTCTTATCCTTAAATTTATCAGTCTTTCCATTTGATTTGCTCACAACAACTTCTCCCTTTGTAGCTCTCTGAGTTTGACCGCCTCACGGGCTCTAATCAAAACCTGAGTTGCTAATTCCATGTTATCAGTTCTGGCAAGAATCTGATTGTATAATCCTTCAGGTGTTTTGTTATCTAACAGTGATAATTGCTCTTGTTCGTAAGCAAGCACAAACGGGATATTAGCTATCCAACTTTCCTTCTCCTCTATTGTCCACTGCTGGAAATCACTGGGGATTCCTGGATAGTAACGGGCAAGGAGACAATCGCTTCTAATTTTTTTTTGCGATCATCCAATGATTTAATAATGCAACGATTTATACACTCAGTAAACTCCAACGCCATATTTTCAGCAAGATCACTATTACTCAACGACAATTTTTCAGCTAAGTAATCTATGATAAATCTGACCCGTCCACTTTGGGTAGGCTGCTGCTGAGCCTTCTCCAACATTCTACGAGCCTCAAAAATGTCAACCTTTACTGAAGTTTCTCCATCCGGTGTTGTTAGTGTCAAAAACTCAGGTTTGCTAAGATGCAATTCCATACATTCCTCTTACAACTCTAGGGGTTTAGAAGGATCAATTGGAGTGGAAGACGACAACACAGTCCCAACATCCGTCTTGGCTTTATTAGGAACTCCTCGCAATCTGTAAATGTCGTAGCCTTTCACTTTGTAAACTTTACACCCAAATACCTCAAATGACAACTGAGGTGGTGTTTTCTTGCTTCCAACACAATCTAACTCACAATCAATATCAACCCCACCATAACTCTTAATCAATGGAAAAACAGGGTAAGCACCATATCTCAGTGCTGCAAATTTAACAGCAACGTAAACAACAGGCAACCCTTGTCTTTCTGATATGTGTGCGTCCTGAGAACTGACTGTTACTGGAGGGGCCGTTTCATTTCCGGGAAGCAAATCACCAGGAGATCCGACTTCAGAAAACACTGCTTGTTTATGATAATTGTTTCCTTCAACTCTTCTCACTTCAATCTCTAACCCATAAGACAACCAACCAGCACTATGTAAGACCTTCCCATCTGCACCAGTAGGTAGTGGGGGGCATGTCATGGAAGGAAGGCCTTGTGACAACACAGGTCTTGGAACACTACTAGTATCACCTATTGTTTTCTCTTGTACCCCAGAACAATAATTCAAATAATCAACATCTTTAAGAACAGTTCCAATTCCAGACACGCCTCTATTATTCCACAAAGGCTTCATTGAATTAGCCCAAGCATTATAATCCTGACTACCAAAAGAATCATAAACAGGAGGGCCTGTCAACGTGGTATTGAAGCCTTCAAACAAGTTACACGAATTCAAATTCTCCCAAAAGTTGTTTTGTACCATCCAAGTTATACTAGCCGAAGTGACCCTACAATCATCAAACTTTTGATTTGACATTGTAAAATTCACAGGAATAACAACAATGGACTGCCCGCTGCTAGACCTTCTCACCGTTCCATCTGGATAATGTGTAAGCTGCCTTTGTTTGCAAATCGCAGCCATTATGAAATACTGACCGGCTAGAGAACGAGCCACATAAGGACTGGTCTTGAGCACCATACTCATAGTCACAAATCCTTGTGACATGGTTGCGTTTTGAATGCCGCCACTGGAACTAAATTGCAACTCACCTTTTGCCAAAGTCATTCCAGTAGGTAAATCATCCCCAGGAAGATATTGGTCTATTACATTAAAGATCAGTTCGCTTTTATCATCAGTTTCATTCCAAGTATTACTAAGTCTTCTGAAATTTGGAGGGACTGTAATAGTCAACTTATCCCTCATACGATCAGCAGTAATTGTTCTATTGTTATTTTGGGTGTTTCGTTTTTGAACCACCTTAATAGAACCGCTTATGTTTCTTGTTGTGATACCTTCAAAATCATGGGACCAAGTGGTTGTGTAATTAAATGCCATCCAATACTGATAATCATAATCTGCTTCAACATCATGGCATTCAGAAGTAAAAAACTGCACAGACCAAGTCAATTCCCAGCAAATATCACTAATAGGAACCAGACTAATTTCTATAGGTTTAGGGCCATTATCCAAATCAGAATAAGTAACAACAACTGCTTTAGATGAGTCATATCCAACGGCTCCCATACCTAAACCAAGATTAGATACTCTCAAAATCCTTCCTGGAGTTCCTAATAGTTTTCGTAGTGCTATCATATTCTCACCAAGATTAGAAGGGTTATCCTGAAACACCCAACATCTTACTGTGAGAACATTATCTATACCGATGATGTTTACATTTGCTCTGTCATAACGAAATCTCTGTTTCATTTCATACATAGGAGGAGTTGCCCGAAAAACAACATTCCCTGATCCTATGATAGCAGTAACAGAAGCCGCATCACTTCCTCCAAACTGGACACCGTTGTATTCAACAGTATGGAAAGACAAAGGGGCGTTGAGAACATTGGTGGCCATTTTTAATCACCCAAAGATTCAGTCGTAATCCAAGGTTTTATAAAGTCCGGGAAGTCTTGAAGTTCATATTCTCTCCAATCCACCTCTGGTACTTGTGGGATAATATCCATGAAACCGCCTTGTATTTTTTCATGGATGTTTACACCAGTTCCAGCATTACGAAGATTATCAATAACCTCCTCCCTAGCCCTTCTTAACTTCTCCCATTCTTCTCTAGCTGCTTCGGGACCTTCTCTAATTGCTATAAGAACATTGTTCCACGAATCCTTCCAATTAACAAAGAATTGCCCCCACCAATTATTAAAATCCCTCCATGAATCAGAAACTCTCATAGCTTGCGATTCTGATGCAGCAATTTGAGGGCCATATTCCTGAGCGGTTTGTATGTTCCGCATCATGCGAGCAATATGAGATTCAGTTACAGCTATTGCTACCTCTGGACTGTAACCCATTGTATCTTGAACACGCTGATTCTGAAAATAAGAACCAGCAGCAACACCAGCAGCCCCAATAGCACCAACAGCAGCTACACCTCCCAATACTGTAGCTCCTATACCAACCGCTGTTGAAGATAACCCCAATGCCGCAGCAGCTTCGGCGGTAGCTGTAGAAGCAGCAGGTATCGCTGGACTAATAGTGCTTGTTATAGCTTGTCCTACTGGTCCGGATACATTCCCTGCTATGTTATTTATTCTACTTAATGCGTTCTGGACACCGTAGGAATCAATCTTCCCCTGCTCACTATCTCCTTCCCCTTGTACTGGAGGGGCTATTTTTTCTGATTCAGATATTATCTGTTCTTTTGTAAGAGGGGGTGGTTTTGGTATGTCATACTTGGCAGCACGCAACACCTCGTCTAATTCCTGTTGCTGCCTCATCCTAGCAGCCATTTCATCACGATGATCCTGAATCCGCGATTGCCTATCAAGTTCGGCTTGTTGTGCTAAGGAATCATTGTATTCCTTAGATGCTTGGCGTATCCGTTCCTCATCATTCAAATCTGTTTCTAAAGAACGTAAATATGGATCACGATATGGTGCCTTTGGGAACTCATAACGCCGCATCTCATCCAAGATGTCATTTAAGGGTCTAGCCTCAGTGCGTATTTTTACATCTACCTGTGATTCTCTCTCAGCTATTTTTTGAAGATAGCTTTGAATTAAAGCATCATCTCCAGGTCTAGATAACTGATACGGAAAACTAGATTCCTGTGAAGGTTCTACTGAAGTGGCAATTGAAGGTATCTGAGGAATGGCAACAACCTGTTGCCACATTTGCCCTTTATCAACAAAGGCACCAACACCACCAGCAGACGTGTAAACCCCCTGGATCCCTTGAGCGTAATTAAGATCAGAGGGTGGATTGGGAAGGGGTCCAGTAGAACTATAACCAGTAGCCCCTACAGAAGATTCATCTTTGAATCTGATTACTAAGGAGGCTTCTTCCATTTTAGGTATCGTTAAAGAATCGTGCTTGACTAGTTGCTAGACCACTGGCATTGACAATGGCAGAATCTGCTTCATCTATCACAGGAAGACAAGCCACAGCTACAACCACATTTCGTTCCATTGCCCCCATAATAATTTCTAGATTATGAGTAGGAAGCACTGATACAAAAGGATATGTCCTAGTAATAGGTCCATAAGTTGCGGCTTGTGATCCAGGTAACGCAGTTAAAGTCAATGGGGCACAGAATTGATGCAGCATCGTTCCAGGACGAGGCATCAAACCATGATCAGGATTTGCAGTTAGGGAGGGTTTTCCTGTAGTGGTGTTAAAACCACCAAATGGCCACAAGAATCGTCTTGTATTAGTAGTCCACTCCTTAATGGTAAGCAGTCCATAGCAACCACCTCCTTGAATCACCCAATCAATAATAGTCTGTCCCCATTGACTAGCCCTGACAGGAATGCCTTCCACTCTTTGTTGGAGACGAACCACACCTTCCAACAAACCTATATTGAGAGCACCTCCAGTTAATTGGGAACTGCCCCAAGTAGCATGATAAGGTCCAGAAGGAATCAGAGGTCCGTCATTAGTAACCCCAGCACCGGAATAAATAATACTCTGTGTCACAAACTAACTCCTATGCAAGAGGATTCACATGAAGACCACGAGATTCCAAAGCCCCAGCAATGTCCTCATTGGTTACATTTACAATTGATGCTCCTTCACAACCATCAACAAAAACTGCCAGTTTGTGAAGATCATCCAATTTCATACCATCAAGAACATAACCATAATGAGACAAACCAAATTCAGGATTCCAAGCAACAGGACTAACCTTCAAAGGCTGCCCTTTCAAAAACCCAGTCAAACCACCCTGATCCAAAAGATCAGCATTGGTATTCGCCTTACGAACTAAAAGAATCTTCATACACAACTCCTCTTTTTGTCAATCATTTACACAATACATCACCAGTCTCAGGATTGAATTCAAGAGGCTGATCCGGCACAGTCTCTTGAAGCATCTTCATGGACACTTTGATGTTGTCTGTGAAGTATTCGGTATTGCGTTCCGAAAATTGGATCGCATGTTTGATCTGACTGTGTTTGGCATGATACTGCTTGATATTACTCACCAGATCATGCTGACGTTGGGTTTGAGGTTCAAATAGCTTGAGCATTGTTTGCTCCTGTTCAGAGTGTGCGGTTGTTTTAGGAAGTCTATAACAACCTTGTGAAGAAAACATGCATTTTCCACCTTGCTTTTGAATATGATTAGCCAATGACTTAGAACTAACACCTTCAACATCAAAGTGGTTAATGTGAGACAACGTGTTTTGTATTGTTCCTACACGCTTGTTCTTTTCCTTGATATGTGTTGTGTGTTCTCCGTCGTGATCTAATTCAAAACCAGCCTTCTCAAGATGGTTTTTATGTGCATCTAGCCAGTGTGGCATGTTGTTACCCTTGTGCTCCAGAACGTAAGTTCTGTTCTCTGTCTAAACCACGGAAAGTTAATACATATCCAAACCATGCCGATGTTGAATTATCATCGGCGATGCCTAATGTTTCAATTCTGCCGCGTCCTTTGTAAAACAACGGACGATTGAACTGTACTCCCATTTCTGAATTTGCAAGACTGAAGTAGGCATTCAATGCTTGCATAAACAGGTAGTTGGCGTGTAATCCATTCCAACTTGGTAACATCACCCTTTGATAATAATCCGTCAGCATGAAGGATCGTATCAAATAAGGATCATTGGTTATTTTCAGTGTTCCTCGAAGGTCTTTGATTGCTAGATGTTCCGGTCTCATCCAAATAGCAACATTGATCCTCAGTATTTCTTTGATGCTATCGGTAAGTTCGTTTCCAACTTCTATACCAGCATCATCAATTGCAATGTAAAAATTACCAGCATCTAATGCCGGTTTGTATTCATACTGGACACCACATTCATTTGCCTTCCAACCATTCTTCTTCCTAAACCAATCCTGGCAGTATTCCAACGCCATAGACATTCCCATACTCATGGCGTTCCTCCTTGATAAATTTCACCTATACGAGCCAGTCCAGAAATAGCCATGCCAAGAATTTGTCTCCACCAATCATTAGGAAACTTCTCAGGCCACAATCTACGTCGTTTGTTTTTGTTCTTAGCATTATGATGGTAACTCATGTACTTCACATTTGTACCAACCACAATACAATCTGGCTCAACATCAAATCTTTGTTCACTGCCACCCTTACCTCCGGGTTTCTCATACTTAGCTTTAGGACCATTTTCATATAAGATGCCTGGAGTTAAACTACCCCGCCCGCGTCCTGTGTCCACTAGAATCTGTACTTTGCGATTACCATACACTTCCAACTTAGTTTTAGCCCCACGCTCCTTCATAATAATCCATGCAACAGCAGCGGCATGGGACTTGGCTTCTTGTTCTGTATGTCCCCTCAACATATATCTAGCAAGATAACGTGAGTAGATTTGTCTCCATTCTTTATACTGCTGAGATGTTAGTAATCCTTTCTTATTACCAGGGCCATAATGATGAGCACGCCCTAGCCCTGCTTCTTTCTTCAAAGAAGCCATTTCGCCTTGACCAAATCTACGTCCGTAAGCAAGATATTCTTTAGAGAGAGGAGGCCAAACAGTTCCATCTGCACCTTCAAAACCACGAGACAGTTCTTCAAAGTTGAACTTTACTAGTTCCAAAACCTTAAAACCAATCCGTAGCTTAAAGCCTTCAGCTATTTGGTTTTCATCACTAATGCGGCCAGAAAGAATCCCAGGCAAGTTGCGGATTAGAGCACGCAAAGCTGGTTTGTTATCTGAAGTAATAACAGCTTCTGGCATGACATTACCACAGTCCCGGCATACCTGCTGGATTACGTTTCACTCCATCGACAGGGTAAGCTCTTGTGCTTTCCTCAAGATCAACTCTAATCGGTGCATCCACTTTCGATACTTCTGGTTTGAAGTTGGTCACGGATGGTAAATGATCGAAACTAGGATTCTGCTCTGGTACTTCAAACCTACCAAACTTTATCTCAGCTAATTGTTGCCGATAAGTTTGAACCTCATCAATGATTGCCGGAGGTGGTGGATTGCCCCGCCTGGCGATTAGATACCAACAAGCCAAATAAGCATTACACCATTTACACCATGCATTCCCTGACAATTGACTCAGAATGTACTGCTTGCAAAGACTTTGATTCATCTCAACCGCAGCACGTTCTATAGCCCCTGTAATGTATGCCGTCTGTGCTGGAGATTCTACTCCTGTTCTGTCATCATCAATACAAGCTAGAATAAAAGGTTCACCAATGATACTAGCAATATCATTTCGATTGCAGTAGGTTGTGGTCATTAGGTCTTTCCTACTACATCAACTGTACCATTAGTATTTGGAACAAGTTTGATAAAACCAAACGGATGGATTTTAGTAATATCAAACACATTCCATTTAGATGCAACTACTGTAACCACACCATTAGTTCCAATGCTATCAACCAGTACATAGGTTCCAGCAGCAGCATCAGAAGCATACACAGAAAGACTAGTAATGCCGGCTGAAGGCTTGGCTGCAATAGCCTGATAGTCTCGAATGTCAATCTCATCACAACTGCCAAGGGTTGTATTAACTACGGCACCAAGAACTGTACCGTATCGACGCTTAATTGTCTCTGCACCAGGAGAATTAACAGGAACTAAAGTAACCACAGCCATTGATTTACTCTTTATTCAAAAATGTGCGAGGGGGAGGCGAGGAGTTGCAAATACAAGCCTTCCCCCTCGCACCAGGCGAACATCCTTCTTATTTCTTTTTTGGAGCATTAGAAGGCATAGGGTGCATTACTTTCTTTTCCACTTCGGGCTGGGGAGCAGGCTGAGGAGTTGGCTTCTCATCCTTTGTTCCCCAATACCCATCAATCTTCTCCATAGTACCACTAGGCATCTCTTTCCTAGCATTACTAAGAAACACATCCAAACTATCTGTCTCACTGCCAAGTTCTAAAAGTCTTGTGAGTTTACTTTTTCCTGTTCCGGTCTTGCTCAAATGACTCACCAAATCAGAAACCTCAGGCATTGTCTTAGACAGATCATATTCCTTCTTCTTCTCCACAGCCATACAAAGAACTCCTCTTAAGAAAATAAAAAGCAGGGCCGATAGCTTTGCTACCCTAGATAGCCGTTTATCGACCCTGCCCTCTCCACCGCTACACCTCATTACGGCACAACATCAGCAGTAGCAATTGCAGCCGGAACGTACAATGCAGGGAATCCATTGTGGACCGTACAAAGATTCCATCCAGAAGGATCCCAAGTAGGATAACCATAAGGATAGAAACCGCTACGGAAAGCACGAACCCCCATCGGTCCTTCCGTCACCACTTCACCACCATTGAGATACTGAACCCACATTTGATTTGGTGAAGGGATGAAAGACACTTGATCATTCCCAATCAAGTGATCCAGTGCATAAGCACTACCATTCCAAATGTTGAGTTGGTAATCAACAACATGCCACATCAACCACGGAATGGCCCGCAGTTTGAATTCAAACCGACCAGGCCCATCCCGTGTAATCGTCTCAAACGGCGACTGAGAGGTCCCAGCCTGTGCTTTCACATAGTCATTGTTGAGAACATATTGGATACCAACACTGTTGCAAATGGCATGTTCAATGCCCATACCAGTAAGAGCATTCATTGCATCATTGACTGAATAACAATGTGCAGGAATGTTAGTAGTGGTTGTTGCCCATGAAGCACCAATGATGTTACCCGCTCCCAACATATTCAACTGGTTCTTGTTTCCAGTAGGAACTTGGAAGTCAATGGTCTCATCACCACCTGTGAATCCTTGGCGAAGTTCATCACCATTCTGATCGAATGTATAACTGCCACGCAAAAGAGCGGCAGTTTGGAATTCGATCATATTGGCAACCTTCTCAGCCAGAAACCGTTTCTGACGCATGATGTAGTTTTCACCCATGCTATCAACAACGGTTACAGCCTGCCCGATCTGGCGACGGTTCACCAAATCCTCATCCGTAAGAGGGATTCGTTCTGCACTGCGAGGAATAGTAAACCGAACACGTCCAACCTTTTGAGGTTTGGTGTTCATGTTTGCCGCTCCTGGCATACGACCGGATGCCAAATCCTGCGTCCGGTTAAAAACATCATAAGACCCTTCACGCAACGGGTAATCAATCATATTACCCGATTGATTTGCAGGATCGCGAGCAGTCATTCCCCAACCGAACAGGTCAGCTAGAACCGTGCCCGGAAGTTGAATGCGGGTTACTTCTCGAAGGATTACTTCAGGAGCGAGAATCTCCTGCACACTACGACCGGCCATAATCAAGCTCTCCTATTCAAATTGATATTCAAAGACTAAGCAACGGTCATTGTAGTACCACCAAGGTTCTCAACGATCCATCGCAAGGTCCCGGCAGTATCAATGTAAACACACGTAACACGACACCTACTCCCAATCTTCTGAGATGCAGTGCTATAAGTTACAGTGTCAGCACCAGCATCACCAAAAGCAATAATATCGTCAGCCGAACCAGCAGACGAAATTACCATGTTATTATCCGTCGTTTGTAGAAACTCAAACGACAATCCATTTGCCTTAGTGGGCAATGTAAATGTTGCCGCACCAGTAGCAATGAACAAGTCTCCATCGTCAGCAGCAACCACTGTGTAGTTAGTTGATTTGATCTGACGCTTACGATGCCTGACCAAAAACAAACTGCCGTGTGGCTCGGCCTGCATCAAGTGAAAACCCGTCCTGAGCAGAACTGCAAGGGCTTGGTTATCAGAACCAACAAGATCAGCGGTGTTCTGAATCAAACCCCCCTTCAAGATACTCTTAACCTTATCAGCAGCAACACCATACCGATCAAGCATGGTAGTGCCTTGTTCCAGAAAACCAACAGGGACCTGAGTTCCATCGTCAGCATCAGGATCATATGCATAATCCAATCCATCAGAAGCCTTGCGTCCAAGCAAGAAACCACCACGCAAGGTAGTGGTAGGAGTATTACCAGAATCAACCGTAGTTGACTTGATATGAATTTTCTGAGTAAACCGCTGATGTTGATTGTCAGGACCGGAACCCCAAAGTTGGTATTCCTCAGTCTCTTTGATAGTATCAAATCCCGGAGTCTGGTCTGGCATGGTTCGGCTCCCTTTCTATTGTGAGTACGCTTGCCAGCGATTAAAACGAAACTAACGACGCATGGTAGTCGGCGGAGGCAGTTGCATACTGCCCCTAGGATTCACAAGTCCAATTGGACTATGTTTCACAAGTTCTTCTGCCCTAGCAGGATCAACGTGCATTGCTCCTAGCAATTGTCCATCGGGTGTTGTTTCAAAGAATTGTGTTGAATTTGCTTCCTCACGATATACAGCATTCCCATAAGCATCAGTGCCTACTTTAATCTGACCCTTTGGTGATTCTGCTTCTTTTACATCCTCTACCTCAAACTGGAGTGAAGGAGGCAAACTAGATGCCAACATCTCTGCAACCTCAACACCTGAGAAGGATGGTTTTTCCTTACCTTCAGAAAACTGGACACAGTTATCACTTGATTGATAGGAAGCAAGCAACCTATTCTTTAGTGTGGGTGGAATTTTGGCTGCATTGATTTTTGAAACAGCCTCATTTCTTGCCGTCTCATTACGGAGGTTTTCTTTCTCCTCCTCATATTGCTGAGCCTTTAGTTCAGCTTGCTTACGTTTTTCCCTCTCCTGCTGCAATTGTTCTTGCTCACGCAAGATTGCTTGTCTAACTCTAACCGGCAACGCGGCCAGGTCCTCTTCAGAGAATGGCATGGGAGCATCAGTGACATTTGCTTTGTTGTCTTCATCGTCAGGCTCCGCCTCTGCTTCAGCTTCCATTTCAGCCTTAATGCTAGAGTTAATAGCAGCAAGCAGAACATCAATACTGTGTTCATCATCAAAACAGAAATCACTAGGAAGAACAATACCTTTCTGGTTAAGACCAGCAAGCACAGCAGACAACTTGCTCTTGTCTGTTGCCTTAGGAGGCATGTCCGGATTGGTGTTCACATCCGGCTGCATTGTCTCAGGAGGTGTTGAGGATTCTGATTCGGCTGATTCCTCAGTATCCAAATCCTCAGCCTTCTTCTTCTTGGTCTGTTCATCCATTGGATTGTTGTCCTTTGGATCTTCCGCGTGCTGAGATTGCTTGTTCACTTTGCCTCCCATTTTCTTGTAAACGGATGTTACGACAGCCCAATACTTCCTGTTACCCTCGCCGCCGTATCTGTTGCCGATCACCTTCTTGGCTTTGGACCAGATTCCTTCGTCCTCTACCCAAGGGGCAGGATTACCAGTGGAACCAAATGGTTCCTTCATCATGTGCTGGCCACCATGTTGTTTATGGAACATGGCTTCTTCACCTAGTTCATTATCTTCATCTGTCAGTCCAGCTTCAATCTTAGCTAGGACTTTATTGTGTTCTTGGACTGTGAGGTTGTCCCAATCAATACTTTCATCTTCCCCACTGGGATTGGTAACACCTGGCTTGTGAGCATCTACACTGAGGGAATTCTTATAGTGCTCATCAGGAGGCATGGTAGAAGGCGGTGTTACGTTATCCATATCCTCACCGTGTTGGGACGCTAAGGACCTCAAGTGGTTGTGAAGATCGGTATGTCCTTGACCTTCTTTAACCAGCTTGCCTCCATTGTAGTGATTCCAAGAGCCGTTGGAATAATGCTCTATCAAGCCATGCTTACCATGAGAAAAACTCCTCATGGTATCGGCTTTGCCCGTCCCCAATTGCTTAGAGGACATCTTAAATCCGTGCTTCTGAAGCAGCTTATGTCCAGTGTTACCTTCTTCATAGAACTGCTCAGAATCATCCATATCCTCACCGTGTTGGGAATCTTCCGCTGTATGGTAATGAGCATTTTTGCAAAGATGATCGCCAGTACAAGTAATGTTTCTGGCACTCTCACTATTGAACTTACCATGCAATTTCCCACGGTAAGTTGTCTGTTCTTTAGAATATCGTTTTGGAATAATGCTGGAAAATGTTGCTGATTTGCCAGCGTGTTCCCCACTATGGAACTTCACATGGAATGTTCCATAGTGATCTTTGTTAGCAACTGGTTTACCAACCTCATTGAATTGCTCAGCATCCAATGGTTCACATTCACCCTCAGTGAACTGCCAGCAATCCTCGCTCAGGGCAAGGGTTTCAATCTCGCCCTGGTGAGGATTACCCGGCAACGGAGTAAACGCGAAATGACGGATGACTGGTCCTTCATACACACCAGCCTTCTCACAGACATAGTGTGGACGGAACTCAGGACTGGTAAATCTTAGAGTACCAGCTTCCTTAGCTTTCAATACCGCTTCTGGAACATCTTTTGCTTCCCAAGCGATAGCTCCATCCTCAATTGCTACACTAGTAATCCAGCCGGCTCCCTTTCCATCAGCAGAAGCAAACTGCTCAGTTTCATCATCACTTGCATTGATAGGAGCGTGCTTCAAAAGCAATGGAATAGGGACACCGGCCTTGATTGCTTTGTTCGTTCCTTCAACAAAGGAACGCAATTTTTCCAAGGAGAGTCGATGCCCACGATAGACACCAGGGCCAAAAGCTGATTTTTGTTTAAGGATTGCCATGTGATTATTATATGTCCAATGGTTTAACAAAAGACGTTAAAGTTCACCATTGCAAATCTTGGGTTGCTATTCGCAAAACATCATCAAGACTTGCTTTTGATAGCTTTGTAAATGAATCCAACCCAGAGCGTTTCAAACATTCCATTGCAATCTCTGCATCCTTAAATCGAGCAAATCTCAAATCAATAATCGAATGCCATTGATGACTTGTTCTGGTGTTTCGTTTGAAATGGGCTTCTATGTAATAACCAGGACCATTAGATTTCACAATTTTGATGCCGTGTTTTTTATCAACTTTCTCATGGTACTTTACTCGCAGCATCTTCTTCTCCTTGCGGCTTCCTAATCCCTTTACGAATCTCATCTACTTGATCCGTAATCCTAAAATTGTATTGGATTATATGATTCTGATTCTCCAATATCTTTGATTGTCTATCAATCACAAGCCACATCCCAATACAAACTAGGAGAATAATAATGATGAGGAATATACCCAACATCACTATGATTAGATGCACAAAGTAAGCAAGCCAATCAGACACTTTGTACTGCCTGAAATAATTGAGAAACTTGTCTTCTTCAAGAATCGCTTCCGTCATCACTATCGGTTCGTCTTTCATTTTGACCACCAAAGATTGTTGTAGCTGCTTTGATATTCAACAATACCTCCTCTTTTACTCCGAGTCTTTTTCGTGTCTCTATATCAGTAAGATGCAGCTCAACAGCCCTTAAGGCATACGCTGTTCCAGTCCTAGCTCTCCTTGTATCAGAATGCAGTCTCTGCAAAGACTCATTAAGTGTGTCCAGTAGCTTTCCTTCATTCTCAAGGTATTTACATACCTTGTCATGGCTATCTATACTTTTTTGAAACCAAACAGGTATCCACTTCTTAAACAAACTCACCAAAACAAAAGCGACCCAAATCCACAACAGTAAAAAAGAGGTAAGAAATACAACGGCTATTCCATAGCTCGCTGTGAATTGAAGAATCCTGTCTAACGAATCTATAGGCACGTCTTGCACGATTTTATCCTATCTAAGGGGACCTATCAGCAACCGCAGGAAACTTACGCTGGTCATCTCTAATAGCTTTCAGCAAATCAGTCTGCTTTGACTGCTCTTGTGTTTGTTTGGTTACATCAAAGGCAATGGATTTCATTACCTCTTGCTCTGCCTCTAGGAATTTAATGTGCTGAGTCACCAAAGGTGAGAAGATATGATCGGCTGTCCAGCTTCCAGTCTTGTAAATAGCCAGACACAAAATCAAAACAAACATCGTAGGAATGCCTAGCTTCTCAGCAACCCATTTCCAATTCTCTGCACTAAACATAAAAAGGACCCTTGTGTAAAGAACTCCTAGACTACGCCACAGAGCGAAGAATCCGTTAAACGTAGTCTAGGAGGGCATTCAAAACGATTTAATCATCCTTTCGGTATTTCCTTTGTTTCCTACGGACAAACATCAAAGCAGCATCCTCAACCGAATTAGGATTATAGGCTTTGAAGTCTCCGCTATGTCCTATGTTTAGATGACAGTTGCGACTAGGATACTCGCATAGTGTTTGGAAGTTGGTTTCATCTAGTTCCAATTCGGGAAATAGGTGAAACGGCTTTTTGTGATGAACCCTTACGTACCTCTTATCCGTTTCGCCGCAAGCCTCGCAAGCCGGGTGAAGAACAAGGTATCGGTTTCTAGCTTCCTCCCAATCGGGGGAACGACCTTCCAGATTGGGATAGACAAACCAAGTAAATAACCTAAGTAAGTTCATCGCAATGACACCAATCGGTAGCCAGCATATCTGTCTGGCTTGCTAACCACGGGACTAGATCGCCCTGAGCGGTTTTCATGTAGATATACGGTAGCGTCATCTTGGAATGGGAGTCCGGTATTTGTAGCTCCAAGTACATACCCTTTCCATTCCATCCGGTACGCCAGACCCTACCCCCTCTCTTCAAATGCTCTAGGGCTTGACCAAAGTTCATCTTAGCGTCTCCTATTTCTGGGAAGGATCGCAAACCGGCGTCCTCCACGAAACACCCCGCTACGATACTGCTGAGGAGCTTGAGCCGGCATTGCACAACTACCACTCGAACATCCTCCTTGAAAGGTTGTAGAAACGAACTGCGGGGATTCCTCAGCAGTCTTAACCGGTTCCTCCTTAACTGGTTCGGGCTTCGCTATAGGCAATGTCTGTTCTATCTCCGGTACTGGCGTAAGTATCGGAGTTGAAGGAGAGGCTACCGCCTTCGGTTCCAGCGTAGTATCGCTTAGTACAAGCAAGCCCAAAGCAATCGGAATACAATACAGCATGTCTTTTATCATGACCCACTCCTAGATAGACACTGAGTATGCCGTCATTTGCATTAGAGCAAAGCCACTAGACGGCGTGTAGCGGCCTTCCCTACCTACGGCGAACCCTCCAAATCCTAGTTCGTTTTTAGCCCCCCAACCATCTGACCAAGAATTACGAAGTCTAGGTCCGAATGAGTTTGCTTCAATCTCTACCGGATCAGCAAGATAAACTACGTGACGCCACCAGTTGTAGGCTACCGGACACGGAAAGCCTAGTAGCAACATAGTGAAGAATTCATCGAAGTCTCCTAAGTCAACCCACTTCGTACACTTATAATTCTCGGCATCCTGTCGGTTAGCGTCATTGTCATACTGACGATTGAGGGAATTCTCTGGCCACTTATCAACTGTCGTAGCCCCGCGAGACCGCAAGACTTCTAAGGCTTCTCCTTCCCAACCGCCTCTAGACCTAAATCCAGAAGCAATACAACCTACACTGGCTGCGGATAGTTGCTTGAACGGATGCCCTTGCTTACGTCGGAAGTTAGCCGCCGCTTGGGTAGGCCCAAAGCACCAACAGTAAGGTAATCCATTCTGGTCATACGCTTTGAAATCGCAGTAATCAGAGCAGCGGGCTTTCTTCTCCTCTAGCTCTTTAATACGTGCGGACCATTCATGTCGGGGTATCTTTTTAATTCCCGACTGGGCAAATGAAATAGCATAGCCCGTAGTTACGGCATCAATAGGTCTCGGAATAGCCGAGAGCAATCTACCCTCACCACCGGCTATTACTTGATTACCGTCACCGATCAGACTCTTGTAGTTTGAGTCATCCCAAACCACTTCGCCTCGGTAGAGTTGACTTGGCATATCACTTTCCTAGGGGCTTAAGAACTTTTAGAGTTTCGACAGTGTCTTTTGGAAGGGGTTGAACTACGCCCCTGGTAGGATTAGCCGCTGCCAAGATAGGCGGTTGGACATTCTTATCCTTAGCTACTTGCCAAGCATCCTGTACCCATTGTAAATCGCGGGTAGGCTTCTCGCTATTATCAAGGACTCTCATTTCCCCGCTTTGGGATTTTACCCAATCACGTACAGACCCCGGAGCAGAAGCATCAAGAATAGTCAACTGTTCCTTAGTTAGCTGTTCCCTACGCAATACGTCTTCAAAGATAGCTACACTCAGCTTATCCGTTTTGAAAGGGGCCGTAATCGGAAAGGGAATTGGACCTTTACCGACTAGTAGGAACAGACCGCCGCCTACTAGTAGTAACCAAAAGAAGGGAAATGATCGTTTCACTTCTCATCCCCTTCCGTGTGCCAAAAGTGCTGAAGACACAGAGTAGAAGCGGCTAGACCTTCCTTACACCCAATCCGCTCAAAACGCTTATGTACACGAGATAGGGCTTGGAAGTCTAACGTATCCTCGTCGGGACTATTCCCACCTACACTAACCTTGCTTTTGACCCAACCCGCTAAAGAGCCGCCGTAGTGGCTTAGCAAACCAAGACCGCCTACGCCCATCAAAGCATAAGCTAGTAGATGCTGTAAGTCCATATCCTATTCCTTATTGATTACACAACCAAAGAAGGGTATTCATCCACCAATTATTCCACCCGCTAAGAATGCAGTAGTTGCGATTGAACTTTCCGTTATGGTGAACAGCATGATGTTTCGGATGAATAATAACTCTGGTTGCTTGAAGTAGTCTTACTACCCTTCCTGATTTGTCGCTATGGTGAGCTAGGTAATGAGGAACCTGAGCGACGCAACCAAACAAAGACGCAGAGGTCAGAAACAGACTGCGATTCCACGCCCCTAGAACCAGCAGAGGAATAGCTACTACCAGAGGTTGCCAATCGAATCCTTCCATCGTATTCGTCCTATGGTGCTCCTCAAACAAGTCAACCTGATGCTGTAAGTTAAACCCCTTATCCGTCATTAAGTGGTAGATACCCGTTAAAGCATCTACCACTAGGTAAGCAAATAGAATCTCTATCATCATCCTTCGTCCCTCTAGGAAGCTGCCAATCGTTCCAAGATAGCAGTTACCACGGAAATCAAAATACCGCGAAGGGCCAAAAAAGAAGCTATTGGGCCGAGAGGAAACAATACACCAAAGATACGCACTACTTCTTCTGCTACTGCCTTACGTTCCTCAGGCGTGTCGATTAGTTCTTTTCCTTGTCCCATAATGACCTTAATCATTGCGGACAGCACGTCTGAAACCTGACCCTCCATTGGCTTACCTGCCAATGCTGCTTGCTCAGCGGCAACCTCCATTGCTGGAGCTAACGCTGCATTCAATTGTGATGCGTTCAACGGTTCCATTTTCAACTCCTTCATGAATTAAACAACATTCATTTTACAGTTAGGGGCTTAACAAATTATGTTAAGCTCCAAAACAACCATTGCGTCTTTTTAGACGCAAGAATCTTCTCAATCTAACTTCGGATCTCGGTGAGTCATCAATCGGAGTTCTAGCTAGAACATGGGACTGTATTTGATTTCTCACCTCCTTTATTCTTTCAGCAATAAGAGTGTCCATCTCCTTCAACTCTTTTTCTGATCTTGGTTCTACAATAGAACCTATGTTTTGTCCGTTGTTTTGTTTCCTTTCTTCATTTAGTGCAACACGATAACTGTTAGCACATTCCACACTGCAAAATCTTCTGTTAAGATACTTATAAAATCTCTCATTGCAGTGTTCGCATCTGCGATAAGATAATTTCATTTTCCCTTAGTCCTCTTTACGTGGCACAATAGCTACACAATCACGTCCAGACATACACAAATAGCTCTTGCCTTTCAAAACTACTTTGAAAGGTGCTCGCATTCCCATAAAGAATACCATGTCCCCTACCTTTATTGGATTAGGAACAAATGTTCCACTATCACGATAAGCACCAGGACCAGACTTCACCACAACACCTTTCTGAGTATCATCTACTCCTACCTTGATGTTATCTGGTAAAGCTACGCCTCCTCTCGTCTTAGTTTGAATAATAGGATCAATCAAAATGTAATCCCACAACGGCTCAAACTCTTCATAACCAACTTCTGTCTTTCCGTTTTCCATTTCACAACTCCTCAGGTAAATAGAAATCAAACCCAACCACCCATAAACTCTTTGCCAAATGAGCGTTTGAATTGTCTCTCAGTGTTCTCATCTTCTTCATCACGAATTGTTTGTAATGGATCAAATGGCAATGTAATGCTGCCACCAGTGAAACCACCACACACAATAGCAGCATAGGATGCCATATCTATCTGATCATTGGTCTCATCCTTCAATCCCATCCAACGCAACCATTCTGATTCAAGATCAAATCTCCATGTTCCTTCGTGCTTTGGTAAATAAACTTGTCCTGCTTCAAGCATATTAGTAAAGGGGGCGGCCCTCACCACCTTATCAACAATGCCGGATGAGATCATTTGAATCGGCATCTTGCGTTTGAGATCATCCACTACTGCTGGACCCATAGCTTTGTTTTCAACGTGGGTCATGCTTGGCTTCCAAATATAATGAATGTTCTCTATTGCATCTCTGATTGCTGTATAACCCACTCCCTGCAATCTAAGAACGTGTTTCGCTATTAGTGCTCTGAAATTACCAGAGATGTAATAATCCCAAACACCAATAGCAGTGTGGCTAAGTGATTTGCCTCTGTGCTCACGTTCTATATCTTCAACACCACCAGCAGTATCCACTGTCACAAACCGCCTTGCTTCCTGCTCATTAAATGAAAGCAAAACCTCTGCTGTATGAAGAATGTTTCCGTCACCGTCATTACGTGAGATCAACAGATTTACCATTCGATCCTGCATCACATAATAACGCAACCATTCTGGCTTAATCAAACCAGTTGGCATAATTGTCCAGTCGCCATTCATCAAGCGTTCTCTGATGACTGGCGAAAGATGCATCAGATTCCTGATATAATCATCCGGATCAACAGCAGGATTGTCTCTAATTTTGGATGGCACAAATACACGTTTAGAGCCATCGTGGGTGCATTCAGTTTCATATATATCTCCAATGTTGCCAGTCTTTAGATCATTCTCAGCTTGCTTGGAGATGAATCTTGACTTAACCCAATCATGTCCTTTACCACCAGGGTTAGTAGCTGACCTCATTCGATAAGGAGCATCAATGCTAGTCTTTTTACGAAGACGCGAGAACAGGAACAAATAATCCTCTTCAGTGAATTCTGTCAGCTCATCAAAGCCAATGAACTGATATTCAGACGAACCATAACGATACTTGTCAAATTCACTAGAGATGTACCCAAATTGAAGTGTGGCACCAGATTTGAATGACCACATAAAATTGCTGCCATTCCATTTACATTCACCTCTAGCAGCAGCGGGAGCCAGCCATTCATGGGACCTAGGGATCAAACCACCGGCTAGGCGTAATCGCTGCAAATCTGTTCTAACAATCAACGCCGAATAGCCAGGTACATGGGCATACTGTAATGCTGCTCGCAATAGACTATCACTCTTACCCCCACCAGCAGCACCACCAAACAACACCTCAAGATTAGGTAGTTTTAGAAAAACATCTTGTTTATGCCAATGTGGATACTTACACCACTTGCTCACAGGATCCTTCGAGTATAATTCCAACTTTCTCAGATTCCCTAACAGCTTCGGCAACTGAGATTTCTCTACCGTCGATAATAAGTTTTTCTGCTCCGAGGACTTCAGCGAGTTGAAGTATTGATAATGTTCTAGACTGAGAATTTCCTTTGTCATTCATCACCCCTACTTGCTGATTGATATTCACGGTGTTTTTCTCACGGGCTTCCTCTGCCCAGCGTTTCTTCCATCTAATTTTCAACTTCCATGCCGCAGCACGCCAATCAGCATCAGCAGCATCATCTACACGCTGGACATCAGCCGCTTCGCCTTCAGCTAATGCCTGGATTACTTGCTTATAGCACTGAAGGTATAGTTTCTGGTCTGAATTCTTTATGACCAATTCAGGATCGGCTTCTACTAGTTTTGATAAAGCCTTACCTTGTTTCATCCATTGACCTATGGTATTTGCATGGACTCCTAATGCTCTAGCAGCAACAGAAATCCAGCAGCCTGCTCTAAGCAGGCTGCATAGTTGATCAAGTCTCTCTGGTGTTAGAGCAGACTTTGGCCCAGGTTTAGTCCGCTTGATAGCAGACCTATCTCGTTTCACTCTTTCTTTTTCCTTGGGCATCTTTGTTCGCCTTTCAATTAGTTACTACTACTTCTTCTTCTTCTTTTTAAGAATGGCTTTCTTTCCACCACCCTTTTTTGAAGCAACCTTCTTCCTGCCACCGCCACCTTTCTTACCACTAGTGTTGGCAGTACCACGAACAGGAAACGAATGTGAACCACGCATCATGACTAATCCTCCTTAGGGATTAAAGGGGTTAATGCCGAATCAGATCGGCGTGCTTTCAACGTGAATTGTTCTTTAGGTAATTTGATACCTAATTTTTCAGCGAGTCCAATTCCATCCACAAAGGTATTTGTCTTATCCATAAAATCATGCCACTCTGACTCTCTAACAAACGCCCTGGCTTGATTCCCGCTGGCAAATACCATTACTACATAGTAATCACAGTCCTTAGCCGCCTTCACGGCAGCCGTTGCTTGTTTCATCATCTTGGCTATTTCAGAAACCTCTCTAGCATCATCCTTCTCTATACTCCCCGAAGTTTCTTTGCTGTGTATTGGATGGTCCTTGATTTTAGGACCTTTGAATTTTGGAGCAAGACGTAACTTAGTCTCGCGGCTGTTTAATTTTAATCTGCCCATGCTTAACACCCCATTTAGCTCTCAACAACTCCGCACGTTGTAGCGGAAACCACTCTAGTATCTTTTTGTAGTCCTCAGGGTAATCAGTTCTAATAGGCTCAAGAAACCTATAGTCTATACCGTCGAAGCTACGACCAAACATCCTGTAATCATCTGGAACTGGAGTTTTGTTTTGTGTGAGTATATTAACCACATCCTGTTTTGTGGCTTGCCATATAGGGTAGATTCTATTCTGTATTCTCCAGTGTTTAATTCGCATTCTTCGCAAGACACTATCCCTAACTCTGATTCCTACTGCAACAACGGTATCTTGCGGTACTCCTGCTGTTATACATACTCCTTTTGCTACGTCTGTATATTCAAAGCGAGGAAGTTCCAAGTAATTTATTACTGGTATCCTATGTAAAGGTTGTGCTGTTCCTGTCCTCAACATCTGGTAAAAATCAGGATGTACCGTAATATAAACATGCTGTTTGAAATGCTCTTCACAGTGTTTAATTGCCTTCCTAACAAATGACAATCCTGGAACTATTTCCATATAGAAAGGGATTACTTTGATCTTGTAGTGTCTCAATACCTCCCATAATGCCAATGAATCCTTACCACCAGAGAAAGATAACAATACCTGTTCCTGTTGTTTCAAGTATTCTACAATCTCTGATTCTGGAAGGTACATTATAACCTACTTGGTAAACCGCATAACTATTTTGTTCAGTAGGAGTTACAACGAGTTCTCTTTCACAGAATTATCCCTATCCGCATCCATCAATCTTCTAGTGGCTCCTATGATCTCTGATGCCACAGTTCTGTGAGGATCAAGAGCAACCAAATGCTCACCTGATGTTGTATGAATCTTCGTCACCTTAATATCTTTAATGACTGTTTCAACTAAAGTGGTAACTCGCAATGGATCAACTGAAACATATCTATTGTTGTCTGGGTTTGGATCATAAGCAGGATAGGTAAGCAGCTTCATACATCCTCCTTCTTCACCTTAGCGTGCTTTGGCAATTTGGTTCCTAGTTTCTTTTTGATCAATGCTCTAGCTTCTGATTTGGTATTTGCTTGCACACGGAAGGAAGAATAAGTCCACCACGGTTGATTATTTGCTGTGCTCATTTGTTTTCGCTTATCCTAATTAAGCCCTGTTTATTGAGATCAAATAATTCACATTCCACACAAAGCAATGATTTAGTTGCCAACAGAACTGAATTGCCGCAGCATCTGCATTTGAATCCAGGAGTGGTTCTCAACAGGCATAAAGAATTTATAGTAAGGTCTTTCTTATTATTATGGCGTTGACCATGTTTAATTTGATGAACACTGGCTGGGGATCTACCTACTATTCTTGCAGTTTGGGAGATGCTATGGGTCTTAAGCAACTGCCTGATTCTAGCCACTACTTTAGCAGACTCAATGGATTCTCGTTTGGTCATGTTGATTGTGATTCTCCTGTTCTAGTGATCACATCAACAAAAGAGCGGTACGTGGCTTTCTTTCCACTCTTTATTGCTACCATCACAAATTGGTAGGCAAGGGTGTAATTGATATTCCATCCAAGGTCACAACGGTATCTACCTCCAGAACCTACTGCTGTTGCTGTTCCTGAAGCTAAAGTATTTCCGCTTGAATCAAGAAGTGTCCAGGTTACATCAGCATCATTTATCCACTTAGGATCACCGTTAGTTTCTTTAGGATCGGTTTCATCCAAGAATCCTTCTAGATAAACGCTATTGTCGCTGGCTTCTCCCAAATTGATACGCTTACTCATTTCTGACAACTCCTTGATACCTAAAACTGCTTCTTAGACTGCCTTTTAATTCCCTAGCAAATGTATTGCCAGCAGGAAGTAAAGTAGCTGCTTTAGGAGTGAGCACAAGAGGCAGTGAAGAAGCTGTAATCTTACGTCTCAACAAAAAGGAATGACTCTGTGCTACAAGTGTAACAGTTGCACCCGCAAAACTCAGTTTACGCCCAGTACGTAAACCCGCTGTAAACGCATTAGCAAGCGTTTGGCCGGGGTTTGCTGTCAAAACCCGCCGCCAAGTCAGGGTCCTATCATTTGCTGTAATAGAAAGCGTGAGGGGGCTTGCTGTCAATGGAGTATGAACACGAATCAAAGAAGTGCTTGGAGATGTTAATGTCAACGTAAGAGCACTAGCACCAATCTTACGTGCTGGACGAATAGTGTGATTGCCTCCGGTAAGCACCAGAGTTGCTTTTGAAGCTAAGATGCCTTTACCATGCTTTAGAGTTAAGACACCTCCACTCAATCCTAATGCACCTGCTATAGCATTTAATTTTCCCTGCTTTGTAATCAAGGCATATTTTGCTTCAAGAACAAAATCCTTCTTATCAGCAGTTAATCTATATCCATATCTCAAAGGCACATCTAGTGCAGTCAACGTAATAACAGGCTCAACTGCCTCAATGTATTTACCATGTGCTAGGATATTATTTGTACCTAACACAGTAAGAGCAGCAGGCGACGCTGCAATGCGATAGCCCTTCAAAAGATTAGCGTTCTTACCAAGAATACTAATCTCATAAGGAGGTTGCCCAATCCTTATTACTCTATTCCATTTCAGAGTAGCAGCAATTCCAGCCAAAACAAGAGATGCTTCATCAACAACAAGAGGCTTTGTTCTTGTAAAAGTACGATCAGAAGCAACAAGAACAAGAGTAGATTTGGTAACAGGAAACTTGTATCCTCTCAAAATACCTGTATCTAATCCTGATAGCACCATTGATGCTGGCCCAGCAATTAGATTATTTAGGTTGTATTTGAGATTTGCAACTGTGCCATTCAAAACAAGACTAGCTGGAGAAGCTACTAACTTCAATCCACGTCTTAATGTAACCTCTCCGGCTAATACAAGAGATGCCGGCGATGCTGTAATGTGCTTTCCATACACAAAAGAAGCTGAACCACCAGCTATTGTCAAACCACCAGCACTTGTGGCCATTCCTTTACCACGAACTAATCCATGCTGTTCTGCTGTTAATAGCAAAGCTGTTGCATCAACTGGTAATTTCCATTTATGCAAAATGGAATGGCTCTGAGCAGACAGAGCAAGAGCAGCTTTATCAACCTGGAGTGTTGCTTTGGTTTTTATTCCAGTAAGAGTAAGACTAGCTGGGGAAGCTGCTAATTTTCGTCCATACAACAAACCAGCGGCCTGGCCACTAAGAACTAAGGAGGCTGCTGATGCTGTAAGATATCCTCCAGGAGAATCTCGTAGATTTACACCAGTAATTGCCCAAGCTGTATTAGCATCATTAGTCCATTTGAAGTTGGAAGCACTTGAGGATGTTACATGGTCATGAGAAGCCACTCCTAATGAACCAGATGCAGTCCCTACATTTATCCTTTCTACTGGGTTCAGCCCTACATCTACCGCACTAATTGATGAATCATAAGCATTAACTCCAACTACAGGTAGTCCTAAAACAAAACCAAAGGTTGTTATATCACCAGATGTACCAGTATTGGAGCCAATAGCACTATTGTAAGGACTTGACTGATGAACGCTATTAAAAGACAAGGCCCCTGCTATTGAATCTTGTGCTGCCGCTAATGTAACAACAACATTGTGGGTCCCAGTATCAGGATTAGATAACCCCCAAACCTCAAGAGCACCGCTTCCATAATCAGCACTTTGCTGGAACGTTAAAGAAACTCCGTTATAAGTAATGGAAGAAACAGTGCTGCCCCCAAACCTACTAACAAATACCAACAAGTGGCGGTTGCTGCCACTACAAGTATGACTGAAAGAATAAGAACTTCCAGTTTGTAATCCTGAATTAGAAACCGCATCCAATGTAGGCACAGACATAAATCATCCTAACAAGGGTTTGTGCCCACTTCAGCAGGATCAAGTCTGGCCATCATGTGCCGAAGTCCTTGAGGATCAATATGCATTGCCAGCAAATCTGCTTGGGCATAGACACCTGCTGGTAGTCCTACTTCGGGGACAACACTACAACCTAACTTACTAGATGGAAAACGATATTTCTCTCTATGAGCAATATGCACTTCCCCTGCCTCATTCTTTACAATGGTATTACTACGATCAGTAGTAATCCACTCAATAATCAGCAAAACAGAACCCCCATCCTCAATGATAGGGGTTATTTTAGGACGAAGAAAGAACTCAGGGTTCTCGTTCACTGCTCAACTCCTCTTTGCAATTCACAAGAACTAAGTTAGTGTCAAAACACCACCACTATTATCAATGGTAAATGTTTCATTCACTGCCAAGACAACACCCGATCCATAATCCCAGTACATCAACAATGGATCATTGGCAGCGGTATCGTTGTAGAGAACAACGTACCGAAATGTGGCCATAGAACCACCCGTTGCTGTAAAGATTGTCACAGCAGACATGGTCATAGTGCCAGTGCCGGCAGTCTGACTATATGCCTGGGTGCCATCATTCTTACCACCAGCAGTATATCCATTCGCTGCGGTAATCTGAGTAATATCGGCAAGAGTTGCACCAGTAGAGGCTACTGGTGCAGTATTTGTCAAAGCATACTTGAACGTGTTGCCATTCAAGTTATGAACTGCACGGCCTAGGTCTTGCTTAAAAGCATGAAAAACAACGGCAGATGCCAAGGTTGATCTCCTTACAAATTTTGCAGCAACTCCACTTAACTTTATTAAAGCTGTCTGAGAACATTTACTCAATTCGCCTTGGCCCACAGGCAGCTTACGCCGCAAATTTTATTAAATCTGCCTTAACGTGTCAATGCTTCTCACTTTCTAAACCAGAAGCAGCTCTATCATCATCCAATGTCAATTCCGTTCTCCTGATCAAAACATCTTTTGGAGCCTCTATAGCTAATGAAACCCTGTGTCCATCAATTTTCGTTACTCGCACCACAATACCACCACCAATCACAATACTCTCACCAACCCGACGCGATAGCACTAGCATTGAAATTCCTTTCTTAAAGCAGATTCAATGTCACTAAACACCTGACCCCAACACCCTCGATAACGCTGTCTGAACAGCCTCATTGAGGGATACCACGGTGAATCATGTCTATCGAGCAACCACCTCCAATTTGCTACATAAGGTAAACACACCCAAACAGGAACACCCATCGCACCAGCCAAATGAGCGATTGAAGTGTCATTAGTAATAACTAAATCCATGCTCATCATTACAGCAGCCGTATCCATAAACGACTGAGCATCATACTCTTTCAACTCTGCTGAAGGATTGATCATTCCATTTTGGAGTATGTCTTTCTGTAAATTAACAAGCACAAAAGGACTAACTCCAGGAGTGCCTACTAAGGGCTGAAACAACTCAACTGGTATATCTCTAGCAGCCATCATACCAGTATAAATCTTGATTCCAGGATATGCCTGTGGGGCCTCACCTCCCCTTCCCTTCCAATTAACTCCAATCTTGATCTTGTTTAATCCTTGAAAGTAGTCCTTCCAGTAATCAACCAGTTCTGGATTAGCTTTAATATAACCAACCTCCCCAGGAATATCCTCAACATACTGAGTTAATATGCCAGGAATAGACATTAAAGGAATCTGATAATCAAACTCAGGAAGAACATCATCATAAGTAAACAGATCAATAAAAGTCTCTGACAGCAAAGACACAAGCTGCTTCTGTACCTCACTTATAACCTTAAAGCCACATTCATTCTCCAGCATCCTTACATATCTAATAAACTGCATTGTGTCGCCCAATCCTTGTTCAGCATGAACAAGGATTGTTTTCCCTTCTCCTGATTCTCCCCACCATCTAGGTTTATTGTATCTCGGATCAACTGCCTTCATGCCTACCGGAGGCCGTGCTTCATAATAAGCAAAGCCAGTCTCAAAATCACCAAGATGAAGCCTCAATTCCCCAAGGTTATAGAACAACAGCAAATGATTAGGGTCAATCTTAATACCCTTCTCATAACAATCCTCGGCAAGTTCATACTGCCCCCATTCATAAAAGTTGCGGCCACGGTTGCACCAAAAATGAGGATTGTTAGGTTCCAAATCACAAGCCTTTTTGTAAGACTCGTCTGATTCCTCAAATTTATCTTGGAGATGCAAACAAAAACCAAGATTGTAAAACAACACACCTGATTCAGGATCACAATCAATTGCTTGTCTTAATAAAGTCTCAGCCCTTACCAAATTATTAGACTTCATGTGACGCAGGGCTCTGTCACAATGATAAGCAGCAACTTTCCTACGCTCTATTCTTGTCATTTGATCCTCTTCTTCTTTCACAACTTGTAGTAATGGTTTTGCTGTGCTGAGTTTAAGTAGGCAATTGCGAGAATAGCAGCAAATTCGCTAGTGCTTGTGGGGTTGTGCGTCCAATTGCGGGCAAATTCGTACACAGGCGATTCGTGGCAGATTTCACAACTCCACCACCTTTCCTGTTTGTAGATCGGGGTCATGTGTTACCATAATGAATTGAATTTTAAGATCATCAGCAAGAGCCTCTAACAAACATCTAATCCTTGGACGGTAATTCTTACTAAGATGCTTAAATGGCTCATCAAGCACAAGCAATCTCCTACTAGGTGGAGATTTAAGAATCAGACAAGCTAACCTCAAGGCAAAACCACAAACATCTATCACACCCCCTCCAGCAGCATCCATTGGGTCAATTTCAAAACCATCGCGTAGAAAAACCAACTTCGCTTCTGTTTTGCCTCGCTTACGTTCAAATTGAATCTCAAATTCATAAGCATCGTCACCAAACACAGTATCCAAACATCTGGTAACAACTTCAGCAATGCACTTATGAACTTGTTGCTGAGTTTGCTGTGCCAACCTCTGGAGAATTTCTTGTGCTTCAAGTACAGCATTTAATCTACGATTTGCTCTGGCTAACTCCTCGCGTTCTATTCCTATTTGTTTTTTGGCATGATTTCTCTCCTGTACTAGAGTCTGAATCTTTCTCTCGTAATGATTCAGACCATTTTCGTTCAAACTGTTTAACTGCCTGTCTGTATTTCTGTTCGGCATCTTTCTCCTCATGTTCAAGTCTCTGAAAGAGTTTCTTTGCTTGGGATACTGACTTGCAACTAAACTCATTCCTTAGCTGATCAAGTAATTGACCAAGCCGTCCCTCAGCACGGGCATGATCACGTTCCAATTGCTCAACCTGCTCTTTAAGATTGTTCATTTCTTATCTCCCTTTAATTTAAGGCGTCTTTCTTCCAACTCCACATCTTTCAACATCCTCTTGAACATCTTAGCTGCCTTGTCAGCCTCAATCTCTGACTTGTGTAATCTTTTATACTCATTCTTCTGAAGCCATACTTGTCTCCTATATGCTTGGCGTTGTTGTTGCCAAGGGCTCCGCATAGACACAACAACGAACAACAACACAAAAAGAATCTTCATTTTGTTGGCTCCGCATGTTCTGGTTTCATTTCATTCCTCATAGGTCGATCTTTTAACCACCTACTAGGAACCCACGTCAAAGTATAGTCACAAGACTCCTGCACAAGAGTCACCTCAACACCTGCTAGTGAAAAAGTGACAGGCCAAGAACACAACTTTGGCAAGATAACTACTCTTCCTGTATGAAAACCATCATCGTCGTCTTGCCATTCAACATGCTTTCCTAAATTCTGATCATTCATTTGGAATCCCCAATGCTGTCCAAAGCTCATCTTTTACATCACTAGTAAAATCACCATGATCTATACAATCACGGACCATCTTCTCAAAATCAAAGCCACTCCCACCAGTCATTTGTTTAAGCATCTTAACAAACAACGCTGCATCAAACGCCTCCTGCAAATCATTTCCTAGGTCTCTAATATCAGACCATTTATCATTAGCTGTTGGTAAATACATCCTAACAACAGCTCCAGATTGACAAAGCAACCACACACTAGGTTGAATGATTCTCTCATCAAGTCTCCTAGGCATGAAAGCACCACAATTGATTAACTTACCTGCCTGAAACGGAATATGATTATCACCAAAGAAAGCACAGGTGAAATGCTCTAGTTTGTCTCCATAAGAAACAAAGTGTCTTTCCTGTGGGGCGTCCTTAAAACCACAACCTTGCTTCCAAACATAAGCATGGACTATAGCTACACACTTAACCCCTTCTGGTTTTTTCATTCCTTTACCAATCTCATCCAACCAGTTGTATCCAAAGTAAACATAATCACCATAGCGAACTGGTTTTTCTAATAGCTTTACTGCATCCGATTCAATCAAAGTCCCCAAAGCAGATTTATGCAAATCAGAGAACTTGTGATAAGGAAGATCATGCTGTCCCGCTACCACCCAAGTATCAGTAGGCATATTTCGCATTGCAAAGGTTATCAATTCTGGTGGACTGTTCCATTTGTGAAAAACATCACCAGAAATAAACACCGGACACTGATACTTCCTTTGTAAGTTGCACAATTCATTCAATTGACGTTCCATTACTGGATACCAATCCACTTCCTCCCTAGCAAGTGGTTTAGTATGTGACAGGTGAATGTCCGAGCAGTGGATGCTCACTACGTTATCAATTGCTTGCATGTTGGGCATACCTTTAGTTTTCGCAACTGTTTGATTGCTTGATTCAATCTCCGCTGTAACTGACATACACACTCCTCCTCTTTGAGAATTTTCAAAATCAACAACTCCAAATCTTGTCTTGTCTTGGAAGTATCATAATAGAACTCCTGAAGCTCTAAACATGATTTTCCGTAGTCAATCACCTCCTGTGCATTAGCACGCAAAGCCTGTGCATTTTCAATTTCACCTAACAAAACCCCAAGTTTAGTCCTTGTGCCCCGTAAATCGCTTGCTAATGCGTTTAACGACGTTATTTCACTGTAATCTGACGCTAGTTCTTTTACCCATTTGAGACTCTTATAAGTAGCCGTCACAGCAGATAATCTTTCTTCTGCTGCTGCTACTCTCGTCTTAACATCTCTAAGACGGCTTCCAACTCTAGACAAAGATGCATCCATCTGATCTAAATTCACAACCTGATTTAATTCCCTACTTACTTGTCCTGGTGATTTTGAGAACCAGAAGGGAGCATCGTGTTGTTGTTGGAAGTTAAGTTCGCTGACGTTGATTTGTTTGGAAATCGTTTCAGGAACGTCGGAACCAATAGCAGTGTAGGTGTGCTTAATGCCAAAGACATACTTGTTTTCCCTTCCCTTAACACGGGATATACTTTTGCCGTCCAGTAACAAAGTGACTTTGACATATTTGGATCCTTTGCGTTGAAATGCTTTTATTGATCCCTTATTAAGACATACCCATCTAAGAGCACGAAGTACAGCACTTTTCCCAACATCACTCGATCCGATAATACAAGTGATGTTACCAAACTCAACTTCAAGGGATTTATGAGCTTGAAAGTTGTTTAATCCAATCTTTGTAATCATTGTCCAAGAGCCCTTCAATGTCCTTTCTATGCACATTCACAACAAAATCATCCAATCTACAACAGGAAACCTTAGATACATCTCCTTGTTTAATAGCACCATAAGTAATAACAGATCGTTCCACAAATTTTAATGGAAGCAATCTGAACACTAGGAAAGGAATGAAAATTAAAGCATCCCTTCTATCTCTCTTGTGGATCAACAACCAACTCCGACTACCTGCCAATGTAGATGTAGCTTCAGCTTTCTTAAACCAATCAAGATAACGTGAATTTTGAGAATCCAATATATCAACAGCGGTGCTACTTGGATAACCACGCTTCAACTCCACAGTGAAGGCATGGACTAATGGAAGACCAATCGGATCAACAACAGCTATATCCCCATAGGAACCAAATGTCTTTTTATTAACCTTGCTCCTAATTGTCGCTCTGGCACCAGAGCAAGCTGTTCTCCAAAACACATCTTCCCTTTTACCACCAGTCCACCACAAAGACAAAAACCTACACATCTCACGTTCGTAAGCACCTCCTTTACTAGTCTTCATCTCTTCCTCCCATCAGTTCTTTAAGAACCATAGAAAGAAACCAGCACAACAAAAACAACGTCGCAATCAACATAATAGGAACCATAAAGCACCTTTACTAAAGCACCCATAACAAGAACACGATCAATGTCTCTTTCTAAATTCCTCAACAGCAGCATCAGCAACGATGGCAATGTTCCTTATCAATTCAAGAATTGATGGTGCTACTTGTATTGGTATTCTTAGCCCGGCTTCATAACCAGCTACAAACACCTTACACCACAAATCAACCTCTGATTGCTGTTCTAGTTTCATCACACTAAATCCCTCAAAGATCGAATCCCCAATTCATCACACAAGGCACGCCAAGCATCACGATTGATGCTATCGGACACAAGTTTGAAATTAGGACACCCGGCATACGGAAGTTTCACCAAATGACGATTACTATTCCAAACGTCATTCCCTTCTACTATGCTCCTAAATACCTTAGTAGTGTTTTTGAGTTTGCCTGTCAGAAACTTAGATGCCGTGACCTCTCCAACACCCTTAATGCCAACAATACCATCGGATTTGCAACCAGCAATGGCTTTCACGTCTATCCACTGGGGAGGGGAAACACCATACTCCCTTGATAAAGATAATTCGTTATAAGACCGCTTCTTGTTTGGATCCCACAATATCACTCTCTTACCAAGTAACTGGTAAAAATCCTTATCTGATCCAACAATAATAGCATCATCCTTCTTTGGTAGATTCAAGCAAATTGATGCAATCACATCGTCGGCTTCATAGCCAGGAGCATAACAAATGTTTCTGAATCCCAAATCAAACAATCGTTCTTTCCTCAACAGTAAAAACTGTTGTTCCATTTTCCTTACCAAGGATTTCTGTTCATACGATAAGGCATATCTCTGCTCAACCCTATTCGCCTTATAGTCAGGATAATCTCTCTCACGGAGATATGGTCCACAATCAAAACAAAAAACAAGATGATTAGAACCCAATGTCTCCTGAAATTGAATGATGTCTCTTAGAAAACCATAAGTAACACCAGTAGGAATTTCGTTATGAGAAAGATTCCCAGTGCTGTAAAAAGCACGCCATGCAAGATAATTACAATCGAGCAATAACCATGTCTTACTCATCTGATGATTCTCCTCCAAATGGAATCCAACCCAACTCATACAAGAACAGAAACAAAAAGTAATCACCAAGATGCAATAACACATTCTGAGAGACCAGCAACGAATGTTGCGTAGTCATAATAACAGCTTTTGTCCTCACTTCTTCATCTATCATGTCATAAATACCTCTATCATCATACATACCTTGGTTTCCTTTCCACCTTGCAAGCATCTTCAATCCTATTCCACACTTCAGAGACAATGCGGTGGAGTTGCTTCTCTAAATTGTTTTCTTCAATGTAGGCAATGAGGTCTTTCTCCTCCATTGATGCATCAAACTCCTCAGCACGGATATTACCTCCTTTCTTTACCCAATGCTTCTCATCTAGTAGATATTTTACACAGCAACCTACATCATCAATACCAGCACTGTGATAAATAGGAAACTCCACTGCCCTATCCTTGCCGGCTATTCTGTTTTTCTTGACTCTGGCTTTGACTAGAATGCCAAGCTGACGGTCCTTGTCTTTGTACTTCCTCTTAATCTGCTGCCTCACAGAAGTCCATATTTCCAATGTGGCATAAAATTTCATAGAGTGACCACCACTCCTTGTCTTTGTTTCAAACATGGAGTTTATAGCGTCCCTGGTTTGAGCAACTACGATTAGAATGCTGCCAGTTTTCTTTAACTCAGAAACAGCACGTCTAAGATTACCAGAATTCGATTTGGCCTTACCATCACCAAACGATCCTTTTATCTCTTTGTCCTTTCGTGCCCGTTTCTTATTCTCCACAAACTTCTTATCGTCGGCTTCTGAAGTCAACGAATCCATACTGTCAAGAATACAAACAAATGGGTTGCCGACTTCCCGCAAGTCATCCAGATAGTAGTAAAACTCCTCTATAGTGCCTAAATACTTAAAGGTTATTCTATCAGCTAGTTTGCTACCAAAGAATTTCCTTACATCCATGAGAACACCCCGCTCTACATCAATGTAGATCAGGTCATAGTCCTCAAAGTTTGGGTTGTTGGCAGCTTCTGCCAAAGCACTAAGACACAACCAAGTCTTGCCGCTGTTACTATCTCCTACATAGAGATAGTAATGTCCTTTGACAAATGTTCCAGTACGCTTACCTGTGCAAGCTAGATTGAGTGTAGTACATCCGCTACTAAGCAAATCAGCAATCTTCAATTCCGATGAATTACACTTCTTTCTCAGGGCAGTTTTTAATTTGTCCACATCAGTCATGCTGCTTGTCCTTTCTGCCATTTCTTATGATTCAAATAAATCTCCAATTCAACTGCCTTGCACAATTTAAGCAATGTGCTGCTACGAATGTCAATTATGCCAACCTGTTGTTCAAAAACACGACGCAGTTTTGATATTGTTGAAGGAGATAATCCAGCCTCTTCCGCCAGTTCTTTATTTGTCCACATCCAAAACTTGTCGGACAGATCAAAAACTTGATTGAGTATTTTTTGACGTTGTTCATCAACACTAAACCGATTCATTCGTTTCATTTTAGCACCTAGACTACGAAAAACAGACCTGGCAGTTCACAATAAGACGGCCCCGGTAGTCCCGCAATCATTCCCGGAGCCCCTGCAATGATCAAGGGACGCAGTACACACGTTTAGCCTTTTTTAGACTTAGGTTTAGCTTTCTCATCAACAATCTTACAATCATCAGGATCAACAATGTAAGGATCAGAACGATCCTTACACATCACATGGAAGAGTCCGTTGCGAATTCGCTTGATCTTTCCTGTGTGCCATTCTCCTCTGTATTTGAACTTGACAGTAGTTCCGACTGTGAGGTCCCCAGATTCTCCTCCAGAATCATCTTCATCTCCTTCATCATCTTCGTCCTCATCTTCTTCCTCGTCATCAGCTTCCTCGTCATCATCCTCCACTTCCTCATCATCTTCGTCCTCATCTTCTTCCTCGTCATCAGCTTCCTCGTCATCTTCATCTTTCACCTTACCTTTCTTCTTAGATTGCTTTGATTTTGCATTCGCCTTCGGCTCATCCTCATCCTCATCCTCGTCCTCTTCCTCGTCCTCGTCATCATCCTCCACTTCCTCATCCTCAGATTCCTCATCCTCAGATTCCTGAAGGAAGATTTTTTTCAACTCGGCATAACCAAGTTCACGAATCATCTCATCCAAGTTATAAGCATCATCAATAACACCTTCTCCTAACTGGGACTTTCTTTCCTTAAATTCAATGTTTGAACAATCATAATAACTGTACCCCTTGCCAGATTCCTCAGACGCACCAACACGCAATGACAATCCTTTTTCAGGATCATGGAAATTGTCATATCGTTCTTGATCCTCATCATCAGCCTCGTTAATCTTCTTAGACAAGTGCCTGCCGAACAAATGGTAGCTCTCATCCCAAACCTGAACCACCCCAGCATTATCTCCATCAAGAGGTATTACATTGAACAACTGCCGCTTCTTAGGTGCAAGGCTCTGCAACAAATCTTCGTCCACTTCTGGATCACGGGCCAGCTTTGCACGGTGCTCACAAATAGGACATTTCTTACCACTGTTTTTTGACGGGCAAACATAGCTCTCGTTGTTAGCACCTACTCCACGATGAACATAAAACGTACGCTCAAAATGCAAGACTCCTGGATCGGCATTCGGATTGCCTTTCTGAGTCACTTCATACGGAATGACATTCAAACGATACACACCCTCCTTCTTTGGTTTGAAAAAGGTACAACCTTCTGGCACGTTAAGGCTGGTTCGTTCAAATGAACCACTCTTTTTCGCAGTCTCACGGGCACTACTCAACCGACGCTCACGCTTTGCTTTCTTAGTAGCCATTTCCATCCTCACTTTCATTGGAATTCCGATCACGCTCAAACAACTCGCCTGCTTGCAGATAGGCGTACCTACCTAGCTTCACACAAAAGAACACTAACACTGGAAGCAACAAAAACCCCAGCAGACCCACTCCAATTAGCAATTCAATCATTTGAATTCTCCTTTGAGTGGCGTTTTCGCTGTCCCCGCTTCATTGTCATCCGATCTTTGGCCTCAGTCATAGCTTCACGATCTTCCTCCTTTCTTGCTCTGGGTTCGGCAAAATAACTCTGACCATGTAAGTCAACAAGATTCTCCAAAGCACGTTTTCGATGATCTAAAGCATTTACAAATGCCTGAAGTACATCTACCTTATGCTTGGCGTCAATCAATGCATTGTTAGCAACCTGATACCGTTTGAGAGTTGGAATACAATTCTTGATTGCATTCTCAGTCACCTTCTCCCCTATATCATGCCCCTCTGGATCGGCCCGAATGTCAGCATCGAGTTCCGCTACAGTAAGTTCCAATTCGCTCTTTGACAAGTCGAGATCACGTCTGGCATCGGCCAGCTTCGCAGCATACTCCAAATAAAGTTTGGGTTGGTTTACCCATTCTTCATCCAACCTAAGTTGATTGATTTCCAAAACGGATTCATCGCGTTTCATAAACACACTCCTCCCATATACTTAATATCGTAACACAATCACTTCTTATTTGAATAAATTTCATAACATGACAAGATCAATCCGGGTCGCCCACAATCATAAAAATGATCCCTCATTACTTGTCCAATGAAATATGCTCTGGCTGCTAGTTTGCCTCCACCAAGCACCACAGAGGACATATAGCCTAGCAGCATACGACGGATTTGCTCTGGTTCATCATCTATAATTCTTAGCAAGTTCGCTATCACTGCCCATTTAGATTGTGGATTCAACATTGCCCGTGCCAAGTCGATCATAGGTTTCTTTGATCCACCAGCATGAACTACCTCTAACTGCTCATCCTCTGTCTCCAACAAAGACACCTGATTCAGAAACACAAGTGCCTTGCGTGCTGAGCCTGCCGCTGCTTCCACAATGGCATCTCGTACCGTCTCCAGGATTTTGATCTTCTCTTTCTGGCACACTTCTTGGAGTAACTGCTCCATGTGCTTTGGAGGTAATGCCTTTACCCGCACTTCATTACAACGGTTGACTACGGTTTCCTTCAACTTACCTGGATTGGTTGTGGCCAGCATGAAATACACATGACTAGGCGTATCCTCGAGCATCTTCAACAGAGCATCTTGAGCATCCCCAGTCAACTGGTGTGCTTCATCTATCAACCAAATACGGCACAGTCCATTCATTGGAGATAGTTTCATCCTGCTCCGTATGTCCCGCACCGTGTTAATTCCATTGAAGTCAGCACAGTTGACCTCAAAGAAATCAGAATCCCCACATGACAATTTATGCTGAAGAATTCTGGCTAGAGTTGTCTTGCCACAACCAGATGGGCCGGTAAACAACAACGCATGAGGGAATCGTTCTTTGTTCTTCAATAGCTTTTGGAGTGATGCTACAGCAGCATCTTGTCCAACCACTTGCTTAAATAATTTGGGTCGGTACTTAAGATAAAACTCAGACATTATTTTGGGAACTCCACTTGTTTCTTGTCATACCAAGAACCACCTTCTGGACAAACCTCGGCCTCAATCTCTAGTGGTACTATGATCCATTTCCATAGTTTAGGAACCACTACTGTTGTCACCTCCTTTACCAAGGACAAGTATTCATTTAGCTCATCTACTCTTACATCAGCCAAAATACTGTCATGGATTTGTCCAATCACCTTACTCCGCATCCTCAACTTTCGCATTCGTCTGAGCAGTATAATTAGACTCTTAAGCAACAAATGAAAGGATGATCCTTGATTGGCCATGTTGATTACTTGATTGCGTCGCATGATGCCACGCAACACAAATCCAGTAAGTGTTTTTACATAACCACATTCCAAATAGTTACTCCACACATCTCTACGCCACTTAGCATACACATGAAACTTGTTCCAGAATCGTTCCTCCACTTCTTTAATGTGTCGCTCGAATGTTCCCTTCTTTGGTATTTTATTAGGATCAAGATCACCTAATTCTTTAATGCCCCTCTTTGCTAAAACATCACCAATTGGAACACCATCATTTGTTTGCAGTCCCATATCTAATATCGCTTGCCACAACTCCGCAGCACAATCAACATAGTAACTACCATAGAACTCTGGGAACACAAACTTATTCTTCGCACAATATCTAGTATGTTTGTTTACCTGATCTACTGGCAAGCAATAGCACTCAGAAGCCATGTCACGATGCATATCCTTGGTTGGATCCTTGATATAATCTATCAACACCGGGTCTTTGCAATAGCAAGCTATACCACGTACCTCAATACCACCAAAGTCGTTTTCAACTAGAACACTGTTCTTTCTAGCTATCACGCAAGTTCTAATCGGCTTGCCCATCACAGGATCACGGACTGGGATGTTCTGCCAGTTAGGCAGCTCGCCACTAGAGCGATAGCTCGACACTGTGTTCAGATTAAACACTGGATGCAAAAAACCATTCGCATCTACTTCACGGCGAATGTTCTCAAGGTACGTTCCACGCATCTTTTGCTTCTTGGCCAGCAAGAAGTAGGTTTTTACAAACGAATGATCCACATGATTAAAGGCTTCTTCATCATTGTTTCCTTTAGTACGGTCGAATCCAAGTACATCAAACACAATCGCTCCAAGCTGCCTGCGATTGCCCAAAACAGCCTTCTGTCCAAAACGCTTAGTCCATAGCTTCCATACTTTGTCATTGCGGAGTTCCTGTTCCAGTGTAAGGATTTCATTTTCAACATCCTTAATCGCTTTGTTGAGATACTTGGTATCTATCCTAATACCATTAGCCTCAATCTCTGCAAAAGCGATACTGCCTTCTCGCAGCAGATCATAGGCTTCTGGTGTCGCTGGAATCATTTTCATCGTAATTGAAATCCTGGATTCTTATTGATCTTGATTGCCCGTCGCTTTATAGAACACCTTTTGCTTCTGATAAAGTTTGTACTCTAGCAATGAGTCAAGTCCATTGTAGAGTAGAAGTTCTTTCATATCACATTTATCAATGGTGTTTACTTTGGTGTTTCCTTTCGCTTTCAAGTAAGGTTTTATGTGTTGATCGTAGCTCTCGAATCCCAATCTCACAAACGATTGAAACTTCAGTCCAGTAATATCAGGTCTGTTATCTTCAATATGAGCAGCCAGTATAGTATCCCAATGCCAATTCCTTACTGGATGTCCAAGCACAGCCCTGGTCCAGCGTTCTTCAAACTTGAGATTGCTGGCTATTTTATTTAGTGGCCCACGCAGTAACTCACTCATTTGTTGGATCACCTCACCACGCCAAGGAAACGCCATTGTGTGCTTCCCATCAAAACACACTGAGCATGATACGATCCTCGCATAAAGATCATCTGGTTTGAGGCAATTGGTTTCATAGTCGAAGGCTAGATCAACCGCCCCTTTAGACCATTCCAGCAACAACCTAGCGGCATGGTTGGGATCGTACTCAATATGTACCTTCGATTTCCAATCAGGTACTTTCTTCCAAGGACGACCGGATAGCTTAAAAGCCTCCTTGAGATGATGAGTCATATACATCTCAGTCATGGGGTCCTTGCCACGTAGCAAGAACGCTGGATGATATGTAGGACAGATCCAAGCGTTGGGTTTCTGACAAGGGATTTGCCAACCTACCCATCTACCTATAGCTCCTATGTCCTCCTTCCATATACCACCAATCAAAGATTTTACCGCTGTGCCTCCAAGCGGGATAATTATCTCCGGTTGAAGTTCTTGGATGGTGTTGAACAAATTGGGCCGGCAGTATTGGATCTCCTTGTCATCTGGAGTTCTGTTATCTTCTGGACGGCAAATAATAGCATTGGTTAGCCAACAATCCCGCCTCATATTCACACCAAACCTAAGCAGCAAATCCATCAGGTATTGACCTGAGTTGCCCACCAATTGCTTACCTTGCTCATCTTCATTTTTACCAGGAGCCTCTGCAACAATCAAAACCCTGCGTTCTCCTTTCCCTGTTGGTTTCATCTTAGGAGATATGCAATGTTTGTAGAGACCGCACTTCCCACACAAAGGAGTTTTTGGCATCTCCTCTTCTTTGACCATATAACGTGATGAGAAAAAACCTTGCCTCATCCCAACCATTTGATAAGCTCCTGTTCACTCACCATGAAACAATCGCTGGCTGTCTGATCAAATCGAAGAATATAAACCCAACCAGACGCATCAACCCCTTTTATCTTAATGTTATTAGGACCCCACTCCATGCCACAAATCACAGCAGAACAATCATCACAGACTTCATTTGAAACCCTGACAATTTGCCCTATGCTAAATTTAGCTGCTGGAGGTTTTGGTATTCGTTTTAGCCATTCTGGCATCCTTCCTTCATTCGCTTTGAATGCCTTGATACTATCCAACAATTCCTTTTGCTCTCGTTTTGTTACTACAGTTTCATCTAATTCCTTCGCTCTCCTTCCACCAAGCATAGCCTTCCTTGTTAAAACATCCATAGAGATTTCTGACACGTCTTTACTCTTCTTCACTGGTTCCTTTTTCTTCTTGATCATTGTCATTCTCCTTAGGGGTTTTTTCAAGACAAGCAATGTAAGTATAGTTTCCGCCATTCACCTTCAAACGATCCTTGGTAATCTCACACTCATGGTATCTTTTACATAGCTCACTAAGTAGCTTTGGCGATACCATGAACGACAGCGGTTCCCCTTTGTAGGCAAGTTTTTTAGATTCGCTGTACCAGCCTGACACACCGATGCCTTTGATCCGTAGCTTGCCAGGACGTAACTCTACTAACACTTGATTGGTTTCAGTGTTCTCAGAACTAAACACCTCTGCTTTCTCGGCTGCATCAGACAAACCTTTAGGCAGCACAGTAGAAGTGCCTTTTACCTTGAGCAGTTCAGTAAGATCAGGATACTGCTCAATATACTTGCGACAAGACACAATCAAACCTGTCTTGTTCTTGAAGTGAATCCAAGATTCCGTCACACTAAACTCCTTCAAATCGAGCACAGTCAGGCATTTTATAGCATAACTTCTCACCAAAATAGCTTCACTAACACCAACAACCATCTTGTATCTGCTCAATTGGAAGTTATCACAAGCCTCAATCCACTTTGGACTGATATTCACACAAGTTGCCCAAAACTGAGACTCGTCCTTACCAGCACATTCATGAACTAAGGACACAGCCTCAGTAAAACCTTCTGGAACCGGCTGCCAGTTTTTTGGCTTGTCCACATTCTTAAGAGGCAGCAGAACATCCTTATCCATCCTAATCCCTGCTTGCCGACGTTTACCTACAATCACAAGCTCTGATTCATTGGGTATTAGCTCGATGCTTTCCTCAGCCAGTTTCTGCAAGATAGAAACCAATGGCTTTGCCTGTACAACACCAGTAAACTTCAGATTGGTTTTCTGACGGCACGACACCTCATCATTGTAAGTGATTAGATTTCCTTCCTGAAACACAAAACAACTTGATTGTTCTATCACCTCACGGGAAGACAATCCCGGAGCAACAGCATCAAGTTGTTCCAACAGTTCTTGTCTATTAACTACAATCATTCTTGATCCTTCCTAAAAACAAGGACGTTTTGATGACTACGAACAAGCTTCTTGTTCCCTCTATCAAAAATAGAACTAGTTCTCAAACAAGCTGTTCCAACAGGGGTACAATACACGGCATCTGTATGATACACACAACCAGCTTCCTCAAAAGCACGAATGCTATCACCTACAAAGTCACGACACTTCTTAAACTTCCTATCATAAAAGGGGGCTACTACCCAAACAGCAAAGCCGCCCGGCTTCAATCGTCTCACAACCCGTTTAACAATAGCACGATGCACCACTTCAAATTCTTCATATACCAATCTGGATATATCTCCATCCAATTTGGAATACACCTCTATGTTCCCATAAGGAGGGCATGAGAACAACAAATCACACTCTGGAGCCTTCTTTGATGCCTTAAGGCTGTCACCAACTACCCATTCTGGCCTTGGAACGTCCAACTTAGGACAAGGGCCGTTCTCCCAATTAGCCTCATTGGCTTTTATTTGATCTGGGCGAATATCAATGCCGTAGTAATTGAGATCCATCATGGATGCCACAATACCACGGACACTACCACCACAGAAAGGATCAAACACCATCCCTCCCTTCTCTGGCCCCCACCACCTATAGATGAGTTCACACAAGACTGGATCAAACACTGACACAAAGGAAATAGCAGTACGCCCATACTTCTCATTGAAGAAGTTATGAGTACGATCGTAGATGCGAGATTCCTTTGTATCACCACGTCCCTCATCACTCTTGATGTTAAGCCACTTCAACCAGCGGCGTTTGCATACAATCCAATCATAGTCCCTACCATTCAGAACAGAAAATGGCGGAACTCCATACCTCCCAACTAAAGCACCTCTAGCCGGAGGTACATATTCTGTGACCAGTCCCTTGCGAACTGTTTGTAGGTCCTTGTTCTTGCTTCGCATGGTATTCCCCTATACCTTAATATCGTTTCCACTCACCACGACACCCAGTCACCCACAAACAATCCCCGTCCTTTACAAAAGGCATGGCTTTCGCTGCATAAAACGGATCAAGAATATCACCATCAGGGAGCCTGATGTCTAACATGGGCTTCTCGTAAGGAATCCTCAACTTTACAAATTCAAGTCTTGGAACCTCCTTAACATACTTGAGTGCTGTCTCTATGATCTTCTCTTTACTTGCCAAGCTCGAAACAGCAACAGCAATCACCTTAACATCACTACCAGCCAATCCAACCAAAACACCAGCGGCCACCAATCCCGATCCAGTTGGGACTATCACTCTGCGAATATCACTTGGCAGATTGTTTGTTTGTACTGCGGTATCCAACACAGCTAGTTTTGGATTCCATCTAACACAACCCCCAAGTCCCCGAGCAAATTCTTTTGCTCTAGAACGATATACAGAAGGATATCCAGGGCGAACTTCATGAACCTCGGCCCCCATATCAATGGCCCATTGGGTTGATCTGGTACGCTTAGCACGAGCAGGAACAAAAACAATACCCCTCGTGTTGCATCGCTTAGCAGCATCAGCCACATATACTTGTTGTGCTGAAGATGCTGAACAACCAACCACCATCGGTGTTCCTTTTGGACAGTCTTTTGCCATTGCAAGATACTGTCTCACCTTTGAACCGCTAGGCATATCAGCTGAGATGAAACATGCCTTGTCATCTCTCTTGGCATACCATCCATCAAAAACATCAACTCTGGTCAGCACATCAACCTTAGGTTTCATTGAAAGTTCTCCGAACGAAAAAACCCCCATAAGGATTTCTTATGGGGGTCTAAGAGGCACAATCATAACCGAAAACTAGGCTTTCAACAAGTAGCCTCCGTCCTTGGCCTTCTTCACATGTCCAGCCTCGATCAACTTGTTCATGTGATTGTAACAAGTGGTTTCCAAACCAGCCTTCTTGAGGATGTCCGTCATCTTGAAGGATTTGCCTTTGGAGCCCAACTTGACAACTGCCACATTGATAGCAGCCGCATTGGTCCCCTCACGAGCACCGAACTCATCACGCTCCACACTGCTCTCCTTCTTTGCCTTGGCTGGCTTCTTCTTAGATGCCTTGGCCGGCTTCTCATCCTCTTCTTCGTCTTCGTCCTCGTCCTTGGCCTTCTTGGATGCCTTGGCTGGCTTCTTCTTCTTGGCCGGCTTCTCATCCTCTTCTTCGTCTTCGTCAGCCTCGGCTTCCTCCTCTTCATCCTCCTCTTCGTCCTCGTCCTCGTCCTCATCCTCCTCTTCGTCCTCGTCCTCATCTTCGTCTTCGTCCTCATCTTCTGCCTTGGGCTTGCCCTTGCTCTTGGCAGCGGCCTTCTTAGCCTTCTTGGCTGGCTTCTCCTCTTCCTCTTCGTCATCCACTTCAATTTCCAATTCGTCAAGCAAGGACGGTGTCTTGGCCAGCTTACTCAGTAGTTTCTTGGCCTCCTCGTCTTCGATCTCGCTGATGGTCTCCTCGTCGATCTTGGGCAGGACAGCCTTCAGCTTGGCGATGCACCGCTCAGCCGTCATCTTCTCAGCGTCCTTGTAGCCGAGTTCGGTCAGGACGGACACAACCACGTTCTTCGCAGTCTTCATAACAAACTCCTCACAAAACAAAAGGAACAAAACTTGCGGATAACACATCCGCTAAGTGACTAACTTAATATCGTTCTAGAACTTTGTCAAGAGGGTAGAACTAAAAACATTTCCAGAAATTCCCTGGAAATCACAGGATACTAACAATCGCCGGGTTCGCTATGGCCAAACAACCAGCAATGTGAACGCATTTTTCCATATCGCAAACTTCGTTTCTTCGAACTATCCAATTCCAACGCATAATCCCAGCACGCCTCTCATCAACCGATGAATTCAAACCAATCATTCCAGTCACATGGGCCAGCTTACGCTTGTCCTCAGAGAAGTCCTCCATTCCTAAAAGATCCTTGTCCTTTTTGTAAGCAGCGGCCTTAGTTTGTGTAGCTGTAACAACCAAGCAATGTAAATCAAGCGAAATGCGACGTAAGTATTCCCAAGTCTCATTTACCTGATCTCTAGACTCTGCCCGCTTTGTCATCGGGGCTAACAGATCAGCATAATCAAGAATTATTACATCCGGGGTCCATTCTTCCTCATCGGCTGTTCTTTGCAACTCAGCCAATACACCCTCAGCACTAATTTCTCTAGCTGTGTAACAATGCAAATGAAGATAATCCCTACCCCGAACCCTGGCCACCTTCATAAACCTCTCAACAGCCAAATCCCACCTAAGAGGTTTGGTGTTACGATCCCTATAACCAGTTACAATCGCACTTCTTCCTTCCAAATCAATTCCTTTGGGAATTGAAAAACTACCACCTCTTAATGGACGCTGACAAGCCCTTGCTGCAAATCTTCTAATCGTTGCTTCTTGCCCCAAATCTCCTAGTTCAAAATAAGCCACTCTACGCTTCTGAAGCAAGGCCCGCCAAGCCAAATCAAGCAACACAAAACTCTTGCCTCTTTTTTCAGGTCCTAAAAAGGAAATGAAACTCTCAGATCGAAAATCCTCCCCCAAATACAAACCAAGATCACCAGGATACTCCACAAGCGGCGGCTCAAATGATTTCTCAAAGGCGTTTCTAACAGCATCTTGATCATCAAGTAAATTGATGTACTGCCCTTTTCCAAGTCTAATGGGTTTGTGCTTCTTATGCAATTCTAAGGCTTCATCGATCTTCTCTGCATCAACCAAATCCATCATTTCATTGCTGATGTTCCTAAACGCCACAGCATTAAACAACCTGCCAGCAACATCAACAAGATACTCGCTACTAACTTCCAACCCGTGCTCATACTCACTGGACAGGTCCTCAAGAAACCCCTCCACATAATCTAAGGTTTCCTTATCTTTCGTTCTTTCAGCCCAATCATCAAACATCGCCTGGATAGCTCTTTTTGGTGCTTGATCATTCTGATTGCAGTATTGAATGCACCATTTGGCAATGGTGTTCGCCCATTTGTTCGCAAACAAACCTGTAGGAATCCATTTTGATTTAACCAATCTAAGAAACTTTGTATCAACAATCATACCAATCAACACAAGACGTTCCTTTGAACCACGCTTACTATGATCTGTTCGCTTCATACTTCTCAATCCCTTTCATCATAATGTCCCACGATTGAAAACGAGAAGTCTCAGATAGATAGCACTGAAATCTAACTGAATTTGGATCGAACACCATACACTTAACACCACCCTTCCATTTTTGTTGTCTCTCTACAATAATATAACAATACGTACTCCACCATTCAGTGAACCAGTCAAGAATGAACGAAACAGGATCAAGGTAAGCACGTGACCATATAGCCGCTGCTTGTGTAATACCACGATTGTTTTTCCTTCTGTGAGCATAATCAACAGCATCCTGCTTATATGTCTCTCTAGCCTCTTTGAAATCAGCTTCGGAAATATGATGAAACAAAAACGACTCTATTCTGTCATTGAGATGCTTAATGTTGTTGTAAGATTCAACAACCACCTTCGTTATTTCTTGACTGGCGGCAGGCCATTCTTTAGTGAGTATTTTTTCTACCAATCGTTTGGTGTCTTCATTAAGCACCAGTGAATTTTGCTTTGTTGTGTTTTCAAGAAGACTCCAATCATCCCATCTCTGTTTAAGTTGAAGGCAATTCTTCAATTTGAGTTTGATTGATCTACCAGCATCAGAACAATACCAATCAATTACCTTCTGGACATTGTCCTTGCCTACTTTCTTTCTTAACTGAGCAATGTACTTTGCTTGTTTTGAAGGATTCCAAAGATGCGATTTAATCCAACCTTCTTTGATACATAGCTTTTTAAGTTGCTTGGCACAGGCAATATCAAACTTTGTTATCTGAGGATTTGTTTTGTCTAATTTTGATCTTGGTGAATTGTTTTTGTTTAAGAAAGGCATAGAAGAAATCCCCTTGTTGGTGTCGTTTTCGCAGAAAACGACTTCATCACTTTCTTTATTGTCCCTATATACTATACTATGGTATGCGTTTTCGCCTACATCCTGTAGGCGTTTTCGCCTACATCCTGTAGGCGTTTTCGCACACACCCCCTCATCCAACAACTCATCAATCAATACTGTCCTTCCTTTCCTCATAAGGAAAGTGTTTCTTGGACTCAAAGCACTTATCAACAATCTCTGTCTGCCACTTCGAGTTTTTCTAAACCCGATTTGTTTTACCAATCCTAATTTAACCAATTGAGAGATGATTTTAGACACTCTCAGTTTGGTTACGCATAATTCTCCTGCAAGCCATTTATTGGTTCCAAAGAATGGCTCCTTTGATGACGTGTTGATTTTGGTTATAAGAGAAAGAGTAGCAGCTTCTATCCAACTTAACTTACCTTTCTTAATCAACTCTCTGGTAAGAGATGTGAAATACAATCCTGGTTTTTCTTTTGGAGTGTTTTCTTCCTCACATTCTCTTTCAAATTGTTCTAAATCTTCCTCTGATGTTATTTCATGTCGTTTCATTTTTGGGCTCCTGCTTTGGTCCAACAAATTCTGTTGGGGGCAGTGGAATGGACCTATTCTGCGGACGCCACAAATGCAAGCAGTATGGATGGTGATTTACATATTCGCTTTTAGCCGGATGGAGTTGCATCACTACCTCATGAGGTTCAAAGAACAAATCCTTCACCCAACACATTTCTTCCCAAGTTGGGCAGCGATTCTTAAGAGATACAGAAACATGATCCCAACCCTCGCCATCACTAACTATTATTCCTAATAAGGTAGCACCACTAAATCTATATGGAACCATAAATGCTCCATTGTTACCATAAGATTTATCACTGGATAGCCTGCCTTCCTTAATGCGATATTGTTCAATCAATACAGTAGCGTCGGGTTTCATTCCAATTCCTTTCTTAGGAGTTTAATTTCTTTCTCTGAAGCTGAACCAGGGTCTTTAGCATCTAAGACAATGTTAATAGTTACACCTGGACGAACAGCCAACAGATTAACAAGAGCAAGTGCTCGTTTCTGTGCTTCTTTCTCATTGTCAAAAACAACCACCCGCTTTGGATACTCAGCTATTCGATTAGCCTGAGTTTGATTCCAATTAACACCAAACAAAGCCACAGCACCAGGACCGATACGCATAGCATCGAAGGGACCTTCGCAAACAAGAACCACGTCATGGCAGTAATCCTCTCCATAAAGTAAATGACGAAGTGGAATCAACTCCTCTGTAGGTTTAGCCGAAACATATCTAGGCTCAGCATCACCAATTGTTCTTGTTGTCCAACTAACTATCCTCCCATGAAAATGAACCGGAATAAACACTCTCCATTGTAAATGCTGTGCAACGCTTATAGCCCCCAATTGCCACAAAGTACGTGCTTGCGTCGCATTGACCCCGCGAGACGCTATAAAACGCTTGTGCGGGGCTTGTAGTGGGGTTATACAGCGTGGCAATACTAGTGTTTTTGACACCTTCCTTTCAATTGCGGTTTTTCGTGAAACATTGCTCAGAGATTGATAACACACGGCCAATGAGACTTTGGTAAGTAAAGACAAGGTCTCTGCTGCCTTGTGATAGCCACACTGCCAGCAAGAACAGTAGTTGCCATCCATGTTGTATCCACAGTACAACTTGTTTGGATCACTCCCGCCACCGCAATGCGGACATTGGAACTGAATCCAACCAGTTCTTGTACCTTTACCCTCTGTCTTGAAATGAACATTATATTCCATCAATAGTTCTTGGAAGGTCATTTCATTCCCTCAATAGTGCGTTTCATCAGATCAACAATTTGTTGATGCATAGTGATGCCATTCGCGGCACACCATGCCTTGAATTGGTTTTTGATCTTATCAGGGACATCCCTAATGTAGAGTGTGCTGTATTTATCTTTCTTAGGTTGCTTTATAGGCATATTATTCCCTTTCTGTTTAACCGGAACGACGTGGTTTACGAGCAACATCAAACGGAGCAGAGAAGATAACCCAATCAATTTGTATTTCGTTGTCCTCATAGTATTGAAACAAGTCCTCTTTGCTTTCAATATCATCAAGGACCCAATGTTCCACTTCTCCATTTGAACAAAGGGTGGCAAAAACCACGCCTTGAGCAAGATCGTGTCTAACAGCAGTAGTGCATCCAAACGCCTTAAATCCAAAATATGTACGGATGGCAGAAAGGTCTCGCGATTTGAACACAGAACGGTTTTCTCTCATGGTACTACCTTTGAATCACTTGGAATGGATACAATGAACCACTGCATAAAAGTCAGCCTCCTTCTTTAGTTCGTTGCAGAAGTGTAGGTATTTTAACTTCAGTTCAGTCTCTACTACCTCTAATTTAATTAGAGTACCAGTACCGGCAGTGTATTCAATTATGCTTTTAGATTTTGGTATTTCGCCTATGGTTTGAAGTTTGACATAGGAGGTCTTCCTAGTAAAATCTTCAAATGTTCGGTAGATGTAGAAAATCAAGTTCATTTAGGTATTCCTTATGCTTTGGATTAGCTCGTCAAACACATTACCAGAATGCTTGGGTTGTTTGCCATCAAGCACTCCAGTCAAGACTTTCTGTTTCTTGTGCAACAGTTTGCAAGTTTTATCCTCAATAGTATCTCTGCCAACAAGATAATAACACGTCACATGATCTTTCTGTCCAATGCGATGAGCACGATCCTCCGCTTGGATATGTTCACCTGGAGTCCATCCTAGTTCACAAAAGGCTACAGCGGTGGCGGCTGTCCCGTTCCAGCCCACACCAGCAGCTTGTATATTGCCAATAAATAAGCGGCAGTTAGGATCATGTTGGAACTTGTCAATCGCATTCTGTCTCCGTTTATTATTGACACTACCATCAACAACGACACTAAGAGGCTTAAAATGTCCATACAATTCTCCTATGATCTTTTTGTGAATGCCAAACAGAATTAACTTGCCGGTACTCTCAGCAAGGAAATTTTCTACCCATTCTATTACAGATGGTAATTTCAATTCAGCAACAAGCCGCTTAAGATAACCAGCTTTTGCTAGTTCTTCGGCCTTCAGTGCTGCTCTGGCTTTACTCGGATGAGCGGTTCTCAACCAATCTACAAAATCAACCAGTGCTTTTTTATACTCATGAGGCTTTGACAGCTTCATGGGCACAACGGCTCTGATTTTGTTTGGTAGGTCTTGTAGTACCTCTTTTTTGAGTCTGCGTACCATACAAGATCGTTTCAAAATCCTATTGAGTTCCTTCACCTTGGTAGCACCATTGAACTTCCAACCCCAAGGCGTGAATTCAGGTTTGCAGTACCTAAATCCAAATGCCTTATAACTAGTAAATTCTTTAGGCCAGAGCATGTTGAGAATGGGCCATAATTCAATTGGGCGATTGATTAGTGGTGTCCCACTAAGGGCCAAAACATGCTCCACTCCCTTGCAAAGCATCCGACAGGCTTTTGTCCTTCGTGTGCTTCTTGACTTGGTATAATGAACCTCATCAAGGATAACCAATTGTGGTTTTAGTTTTTTAATAACCGGCAACCACTTATGAAGAATATCATAGTTGAGAATGATTAACTCCGGTTTGTTCAAACTCCACTTGGCCTGTGGTACTTTTGTACCCTCAAGAACCTCAGCCCGTAAATTAACATGGAGAGCAGCTTCTCGCTCCCAGTTATACTTAATACTGGCTGGGCAGACTACAATAATTGGTTTGAGTTTCCTTCGTTTGGCAAAAGACAATGCCAAGAAAGTTTTACCCAATCCCATTTCCCATGCTACTAGAGCACGACCATTGTAAACCTCATCTATACGATTGAGGTCTTCAAGTTGAAACGGATAAGGATTAGTCATACAAGTTCCAGATTCCTTTTATTGTTAAGATACAAGACGCATGGCATCTCCCAAACTGCAAGAATACTCATATTCAGTAATCACATTCTCATTTCTAAGCCATTTAAGAATTTCCGGCAGAGAATACACAGGACCCATTGCAAGTTCCACAACAGGTTTAGGAAAGGTAGGATAACGACTCCTCCAAACACAAACAAGTGTTCTACTACAACGAGCTATTTTGGCAATTTCGGTATTGCCTACCAAATGTTGAGGTTTAATCATCATTGCAGTACCTTTCTGATTTCTAGGAATGATTCTGTAATCCTATTTTTGGTCCATCCCAAAGAATACAAATATCTTCGTAACACTTGGCGGATAGTAGCAGGTTTCTTTCCTACTATATCCTTGCGGAGCCCTGGTGGAGTCCGCAGTACCAACTTGACTATTTTTTGAGCATCTTTGCTAAGGTCTTCCAAAAGTACAAACAAGTGGAATTCCTTATCCTCGTGCAAGTCTGGATCAAGTTCCATGAAGATAACCCTTGCGTGGAGTTTGCTTTCCTTGCGTCTGTAATCCAATAGGACATGCCACAACACAAAGCGAACATAAGTGGCAAAGGACGTTCCGTGTTTAGGATCATAGCGTCTGTAAGCCATTACAAATGCCAATCCTGCCTGTTCTAATAAGTCATAGAAGTTACCTCCATACTTGGCTCTGAACTTGTGGATAGTGTAATAGATCAGTTTCTCCACATCGTAAAACTGATCTTGTATTATGTGATTTTCAAGCAATACATTCATGGTTGTTTCCTACGAGTAATCCTCTTCAATCACCATCAATGACTATAGCCAAGTTTTGCAAGCGGGATGTCGTAATCTGTTCCGCATTTACCGTCCGTTTTGCGACGGTTCTCGGCGGGGGTCCAATAGCATCGGCCTCCTTGCCACCAAAAACTGTCGCCGATCTTGATTGTAACTTGCCCGCCGTCGTCTAAGCGTCGTTCATTTGTGTAAACGCAGCATGTGTCTGGTCGCGGACACTCATTACCACGGCCATGTTTGGGATAGTGTGGGCAGCTAGCCACGTGAACGTGCGTTTTTCCGTCGGACGCACGAGATAAGCCGATAATAACACCTCCTACCATTTGCTACCCTCCAGTCGGACAACGCGGCGGTCCACGTCAGAGATGGTATTGCTCACGAGTAATCATCCTCAATCACTCTGGTAGTGGTTTTGAGAATTGCTTCCAGTTCCTCCACTCGCTTACGAAGTTTGTTGTTCTCATTTTCTGAGTGCGACTTCTGTGACAACTTACTTTGAACCCCCTCAATCTTGTTCAAGGCTTTTTGCATTTGGAAAACATTCCTACCGAACCAGAATGCGGCTTCTGAACATCCCCAGTTATAAAGGTCTTTGATTGCCGTCTCGGCATAGTGACACCGCTCGCGAAGCTCGGCAATCTCATTTCCAGCCCACGTCGCCAGCACACTGAGCGGAGCGTTTGAGCCTGGATTGGCTGAGGTATAGCAGGCTTCAAGTGCTTCGGTTGCGTGACGGATTTGCTCGTGGAGCTTGGCGTTCTCAGCTTCCAGTTCTGCATACGACTTCCACGGGCCGCCGGCACACATACGCTGCTTGATAAACCGCTTGCAATTTTCGAGCATTACTTCGGGGTCGCCGATGCAGCGAGCCGTCGTTTCCGGCAGCGGCACGACCGAGTAGAGCTTGCTGTCATCTTCCCAGCAGCGGTCATCGGCTTTCTGCTCCCAATGGGTGCGGATGGCGGTTTCTAATTCCTTCACTCGCATCTCGGCATAGTGACACCGCTTACGTGCCGCATCGAGGTCCATCTCTAGCTCGCAGATGGTCTTGTCAAGCCGTTTGTTTTCTTCCGTGAGTTCCTTCACACGGGCTTCGGCTGTCTGGGCTCGATTTATTGCCAGGAACGTATCGCGAGCTGTTTTCAAGGACGGGAGTTCGGGGGCACTGATCAAAGCGTAACAAGAGGGCCGTGAGTGTCCTCTACCCCGGTTTGGCTTCCAGATCGTCGTAGCCCGATATTCAAACACCGTCCCGTTGTCTCGGAGAATGCATTCCAAGACATGCGATCCTTCCGGCCACTTGTTGGCCTCGTCAATAGAACACCACGAATGAACTGCTTGTGATCGCTCTCGTTCGGCTTTGATTTCTTCGCACGCCGAATGAAGCTGGTCCTCTAGCTCCTTCACACGGGTGCCGAGATTTATTTCGCAACCTCTTGCAAGAGCTTCGGCGTCGTCCGCACGCTTCTCAGCAGCCTGAATTTCGTACGCTTGAGAAAGAAACTGGCAGCCTCCCTCTTTACAATTGGCAGCGAAGAACTTGTGGCGAGTCAGATCGCCGACCGCGAGCTTAGCGATAAACGCCTCAAGCGGGCCAATCTGGTCCCAACCAGCGTCAATTGCTGCTTGAACAATACGGCCTAGGGAGACTTCTGTTTTCTCCAGTTGCTCTTGAAGAGACTTCTGTTTGGTCAGATACTCTCTCAGCCACGCCACCCTGGTTCCGAGAGAGTATTCCGCAGGCTCTTCGTATTCCC
>ERZ761584.13-NODE-13-length-73406-cov-25.806369_pt1 | contig 73406 bp, 94 predicted proteins | sample MGYA00512168_ERZ761584 | MGnify/ENA primary metagenome ERZ761584 (study PRJEB28899, sample SAMN03785564) | bioreactor sludge metagenome | biome: EBPR Sludge; feature: EBPR Bioreactor; material: 0.22µm filtered reactor supernatant | place: Saint Lucia: Queensland...
CGAAGTTGTCCTCGTCCTCGTCGTCGAAGTCGTCCTCGTCGTCGAAGTTGTCCTCATCTGGCTCCTCGTCGTCTCCGTACTCACCTTCCTGTCCAGGGGTATCCTGGTACACGATATCGGGGGCGAGGAAATTGATGTCGTCGTCGTTTCGGTTCGGCATTAGAGAATCTCCCACTTAGCCTGAAGCAGATGTTGCTCGGAGCCACCCAGCGCCGAGAACTCTGCCTGAGTTATACCCTTGTCGATGTAGGAATTCAAGATATCGGTATGCGCCATGATGAAGGTCTCAATCAACGGCGCCTCTTGTCCAGGTCGACGCGTGCGCCCCAGCAATTGCTGCCAGCGCTTTCCGTTTCCAAAGGGTTCCACAACCAGATTCTGATTGAAGAACTGAAGATTCTTCCCCTTGTGATGCACTTCAATTGCCACACCACAGGTCTCATGTCGAGAGGGGGGAAGCGACCCAGCGCCGTAGATGGGGAGACCCATAGCGCCGAGTGCTTCCTCAATTGCGTCTGAGTGATACCAAACCAGAGTTGGGGGCCGGGACGCAAGAAATTTCTTCAGCCAGTCGAGCATGAAGGTGTCGAGCCACACAGGGACCGTGGGCGGCTTGACCAATTCTTTCATCTTGCGCCACTCCACGAAGCTCATGTGGAGGAGGCTTCTGTGCGCCAGCGAAGGATCCTCAAGAAGCTGGCGCGCCACGGCATCGAACACCAACTTCTCAGAGTCATAGTGCTCCCGCGAATTACGCTCCAACTCTTTGCGTACAGCGCGATTCCAGGCACGCCGCGACATGAGCCACTCCTCGTTACGACCACCAATCAACTCCCAGGCCCAGCGGTAGTAGAACCCCATGCTGAGGTGTCGCTGTAGACGAGCCTTCTGCGCATCGTCTGCAATGATGTCCTCGCCGTCAGGCGTTTCCTCCCCTGTCCTCATCCGCCGAAGCACCTCATCGATTTCAGGCGGTACTTCGAGCGACCGAACGCGCCGACAGACAAGCGGCGTAGTACAAGCATTCTCTGTAGTAGTGGCTACACCAGGGGTAGTGAACATACGCGAGAACACGGCCTTCCGTGCCAGCGTAGTTCTATCCTCCCCTACCTGCCCGCATATGTCGAACCCTTCGGCCTTGGCCAGGGGCTCAAACACTTTCCAGTCCGACTCAGCGGGCCGTCCGTCCAGGTCCACGCACTCGCCCCAGACCTCAAGAGCCCGCCCACGAACCGGCATGAAAGCATTTTCACGCAACGCGTAGTGAACGAGATGGGCCAGCTTGGACATCTCCGGACCGATGAAGGTCCCTGACATCACGACGAACGTGGTCTCGGGGTGCGCAGCGAAGTAGCGCTTGAGCCGGCGAGTACGGGCCGAATCGTTGGCGAGAGTGTGCCCCTCGTCCGCCACGATAATGTCCGGGGCCAAACGATCCAGAATGTCCGTGCCGTCGGCGCGCGAGAGAATGGAGTAGGGGAGGATAGTGGGCTCGACCTTGGGCTTCCTGAAGTGCTCCTTGAATCTAGCAATGTCCGCCTTGAAGGGCTCGACCATGTCCGAGGGCATCATGATGACGCAGCGCTCGGATCCACGAACTACAGGTGTGAGCCACGCAATCAACGATTTACCGTGACCCACTCCGATGTCACCGAACAGGCCGCCAAACTGTTGAATGATGGCCAGCGCGGTAGCTTGAATCTCGCGAAGAGTGAATTGTCGCGTAACATGGAGCCACGCGACACTCTTCGTGTTTACGGGCTCAGCGCGAGGAACGGCGATGATTCGCTGCCACTCGTCGTCCCGGGCGCCCTTCATCTTCCCGAGGATAGAATCCAACTCCGTCGATGATGACGGTCCCGTACCGGAACTCGTCGTCAATACGGGGGTCGAAGGGAGGATCAGGCTGGGGACCGGGCTCACAATCGTCTTCGATGGGCTGAAGATCGAGTCGAGATTCAGCTCTTTGGTAGGCTGGTTCCCGCTTTTCTCTCTTGCTTTGAATAGCGCATCCAGATCCACGGATGACCCCCATCAATTGCTCTTGATTGAATCCGGCTTCGAGTGCCCAACGAACCAACTTGTCGAGCCACCGGAACGCAGGAGGGGAGCAAACGATTTTGTTTCGCTCGCGCCCTACATGGAGCACGACTCGTTGCTTTGCCCACTGCACTTCGACACCGAGTTTCGCGAATGCTTCTCGTGTCTTCACATGACCTCCCGAAAGGGCCAGTGCTGTCCTGGCCCATGTTCGATCAGAGAGTAATCAGCGGATACAGGGAACCCTCGGACACGCGATACTTCAAGCTGAGCACAGATTCAATGGCAAGACGTTGCGCCTTATCCATATCCTCCTTGTTCTTGAAGGTGACTGCCACCTTATGAATCTCAAAAGGAATAGCGAGCCCTCCCTTCAGAGCAGGAGCATGATCCCATCCCTCCCGAAGCTCACTCACGGGTTCCGGCCAGCGATACCACTTTGCACGCACCACCATCTGCTTCAAACAGACGTCCATCCGGAACGTCTTATAGAAGTTGTATCGAGCCTCTTCCGGGATATCCCCAGACTCGAACATGGCTTGTGTCACAACCCCTTCGTAAAAGCGGCCGGTGTAATAGGGAGTGCTCACTGAGCCCTCGCTTTCTTCTCCTCTGATGGTGATGTTCCTCTCCTCCTTCTCCGATGACATATCTCACTCCTCGGTGATGGAACGGACCGGTGATGTCCCGGCCCAAACTCACACGGAGATCCAGTCCTCGGCCAGGACGTCCGTTTGGGACGCCAGCCACGGCACGAGATCACCGGTGACCGTGCTCATGTAGATGTACGGCAGGGACATCTTGCTGTTCACATCGGGACGCTGTAGAGCGAGCCACATGCCCTTACCGTTCCACCCCTGACGAGCGACCCTTTGTCCACTCTTGAGCAGTTCGAGCGCCTGCCCGAAATTCAGAAATGGATTCACTGAGCCCTCGCTTCCTTGAGCACCTCGACGCAGTTCTCACTCATCGCCTCGCCCAGCTCCTGGACGCGAGTGCGATGCTTGGTCAGGCGCTCGATCTTCTTGTCATAGAAGAACGCCATGCCCTTCAGCGCAGCATCCAGATCGGCACCGGCGTACAACTCACCATCCTGCACCTCAAACGGGGCCGACCGGATGCGATCGTACGTGCAGTGCAACTTGCGCACGTTCGGCCACGTCTTGGCGTTGAGAAGGACCGAATCCTCCTCCTTGCTCGCGCGCGTCTCGACCGTGTTCCACACCAACTCACCGCCCTTGTAGCCCACGAAGGTCACCGAATCGATCGGGGGCTTCGGGATCTTCTCGTTCTTGTTCTCAGTCTCGCTCATCTGTTTGAACTCTCCTCTGATGGTGATGTTCCTCTTCCAGGAAGGCCACCCAGTCCTCCGATGCCTTATCTCACTCCTGGAGAGGGACGAGAGAGCAGCTTCCGTTGTCACAGCCCCGCTCGTCAATTTCGTGGACCACAGTATCATGCAGAGACGAGAAGTCAATCGGCAAGATGTTTTCGATTTCCTTCTCGTACTGCTCCTCCGTGATGCGTTGGAATGGAGCCTGCTCGAACCCATGAACGCGCGCCATGAGCGTCAACGATTTGATGCTTCCCTGCGCCTCGTAGATGAGCTTGCCCAAATCGTTAATCTCCGATGGCTGGAACTCGATGGTGTTGGACACCATGTTATCGGCCCAGTAACACTGCATGTCCTTGACCATCTCGATCTGCTCGGCCGCCGACACGTCATCGACTCCCCTCTCGCATTCCAGGCGCACAGGGAAATACACGACATACGACGAGGGCGTGTACACGGACTTCTCGATGCGGTAGCCCGCGGCCCGTAGAATAGGCAGAAGGGGAGACGTCTGCTCGAACTGGATCAACTTCAGACTGAAAGGACCCTCAGGCGCACGAATACCGGACGTGACCCCAAGCACCAGAGACACCGAGCCACTGGGTTTGACCGAGGTTCGCTTCACGGAGAAGCGAACGCCCAGGAAGTTGGAAATCTCCCGGTCGAAGTAGCCCATATCCTCATACGTGTGAGCACAGTACCCCTCCAAGAATTTGGAGCGTCCGAACTTGTTGTATGCCATGAAGATGCCCGTCATGGACACACCCACACGCCGATTTCGTTCCTGAATGAGATTGATCTCGGGGCGGTGTGTCGGAAGCAGGGACACAATCTTGGCGTACAAGAAGGCACAGCGCGCCGTGCTCATGTAGTCCTCGATGGAATCATGACGCCAGGGCACGGTCTCGACGAGGTTGCACATCTCACCGTCCAGGAGCTGTTGCTCACCACAGGGATTGCACCCAATCACCCAGTCGAACAGGCACTGCTCCAGAGTGCGACCCCAAGCACGAGCGTTCCCACGGAAAAAGATTCCAGGGTCCCCGAAACGAGCAGCATGAGTACCGATGAAATCGCACTGCTCATACGTCAGGGGCTGGTCAGCTACGATGCTGTTGTTAGAGAACGAGCGCCAAGCCTTCAGCAACTCCATATCTTGTTTGCGATCCAAGAACTCGATGTCTTCGATGTTCCCCAGGATGATCTCGGCAGTCCGCCGGATACCTCCGCTGATGACGCACTTCCCGACGATGTTACCGATGTCTCCAATCTGGTTTGAGGTGATCAGGGTATCATCATACCGGTCCCAGGTAGGAACGTACGAGTAGGTGCGCACCTCAGGATCGAACTCGAACCACTCGATGCAGCGCTGCCCCATACCAATGATTTGAAGCAGCTCATCCACCATGAGTTGAAGAGGAGCAGGACCAGACGCCAACCCACCCATAGTCAAGAGCGGCGTACCCAGAGGACGGATCTGTCGATAATCGATGACGCCTGGGAACTTGCTCTTGCCGATGAAGGAGTTGAGCACCACGTGCAGAAGCTCCACCCAGCCCTCTCGCGTGTCCTCCACCACAAACGTGAAATCCTTGTCGATCCCAGGAGGACCCCAAAGAACCTTGCCGGCTCCCTCGGTATCGAACCCGACACCAACCCCGAGCATGCTCATGTCCATGAGGTACTCGAAGGGGTAGGTGAAGTCCTTGTCGATGTTGGCGGTCGATACGAAGGCACAGTTGTTGAGCACGGCCGCGCCCTTCTCCCAGATAACGTCCCGTCGCCCCATGTGCTGGAGTCCACGACCCGCCGGCGACCACTTCTGGTAGAACAGGCTATGGTACATGGCGCGTGACCAGTATCCTTCCACGTCCTGATACCAAGGCGTCTCCAGAACGCCGCGCTTCTTCATGTGCCAGCGCAGGATAGACATCGCCCCCTCGACCACACGGCGACACGTCTCCCACCACAATTCATTTCGCTGCTTGCCCGTGACCTCGTCCACGATGGTGGCGGAGTACGTTCGCAGGTACGTGATATACCCCTCAACCGTCCACTGAGGCTCGGTGTTGCGATAGGGCTCGAAGAACACATCGTCGAAGCGAAAGAACTCCCGCTCCGCGACCGGGATGACAGCATTACTCATTTGAATCTCCTGTTACCCGATCTTGGTGTTCGGGACTACCTGAAGGTTGGGAACATCAATTCTCTCGACGCGATACGTCACGCCCTTGAGAGCCTTACGACGCTCGTCGTTGTTGGCCACGAGCTTGAATCCACCTACTACTCGATTCGACCACCGACGAAGAATGTCCGTGGTCTTCCGCACAGACTGGTCATCCGTCAACTCCTGGTAGCCGGACGAAAGAACAGCCTTGTGGTCGGCCGAGCCAGGTCCGATGTTGTCGAATACACAGTCGTGAACCTGCTTGGCCGTGAACTCCTCAGTTGAGGTAGCCAACTTCTTGGTGTTGAACACGTGGAACAGGTTGAACAGAATCTGACCCCACGTCGACACCGATGAACCCTCACGCAGCGGCTTCTGGCTGTCGAGCGGATCCGCTTGTCCACACCAAATGAGTGTCTCACGAACCCAGTAGCTCCAGGACTCGAACGACCCAAAGGCACTGACACCGGAGAACCCCGACTGCTGACGACCGCGCGCCAAGACCAGAATGTCGTGGATGAGCTGCGCACGGTTCTCTCGCACGTACTCCAACAACTTCGGGATGCGGAACTTGTTGCGTTCCTCAGGACGCTCCATCCCAGGATCGAGATAGATACGCATCGACCGCCGCGAGAGGTCTCCCTTGACAACGATATTGTTTCCAGTCGCCAACCACGTAGTGATGTTCTTCAGCTTGAGCATCTTGGTGCGGCTCAACTCGCGACCAGTCCAGTTGATGGACGTGAGCGCGGCATCGAGAGCAGGACCACCGAGAGGGCGATCCACGTTATCGATGAGGATGACGAGGGTGCCGGCGAGAAGGTCCGCAGTAATTTCCTTGCGCATCTCCGTGTCATCGGTCTGCGGGCGTCGAGCAGCATCCTCCCCTGTCGCAATGATTGACACGATGTCCGCGAGCAGGCTCTTGCCCGAGCCGGGGGTCGTGGAATCGAAGATGAAGAGGGGAGTCGGACCTGTGATGGCCAGACGTAGAACCGGAGTCATGATCGCAGCAATAGCCGCAGACTCGTGACAGCGCTCGGCGAAGGGGAAGTCCTGGAACAAGAGCTTGATTCGCGTAAGCGCGTCCCCTGCCATCTCCTCCGAGACGACGTCGGGCACAGATGGTACCTCCACCGTCGGACGGAGATAGGCACGGGTCTGCTCGTCATACCCGGAGTGCTCCAACATGGAGCCATCGGGCCTGAGGGTGGGGAACGTCACAATCTGCTCCAGCTCTCTAATTCCGGGGAAGTGCCCGGCCACGTATACACAGTCCACTAGCTTGTTGGGAGGATCGATGCTGATCATGTCAAAGCCTCCGTCCTTACGAGGCTTGGCGCGCTGGTACTCGGCGTTCTCACACATCAGCGTACAAAGGGCGTCCTTGGGAAGCACCTCTATTTCCTCGGGAGTGAGGCGCGCGAGCTTGCCTCCGCGGACGTACAGATTCTCAGCGCGTACGAGAGACGCAATAGCTTCACGCACATGAACGTCCAACTCCCCTCCCTGAATCTTGATAACCGGCAGAGGCTCTTCGATTACTGTCTCAAGATCAGTTCCTTCCTGGACCTCGTGCTGGCTGCACACCTTGCTTGCGATACCCTGGATCTCGTCGAAATCAAGAGGATCCAACTCGAACTTACGCTCGTTCACGCGGTTCAGGAAGTCAGCCATAAGCTCCTCATCAATCCAGGCCAGATTGCGAAGGGAGCAGCCGATGCGGTACAGGAAATTGTTTCTTCCAGTCGCCGCTGAACTATTCAAAGACAGCGGAAGCTGGGTGTTCTCGATAAGCGTACCAAGCGAGACCTGAGTCGCAGTCACCTCGGCCTTGAGGTCGAGGAAAGCCAGCGGGAGAATCGGATTCTCCGAATCGTAGTAGGAGAACTCCTGAGCCTCGGCCTTGAAATTCGTGCGCTCATCCTTTCGAACCACGAACGGCAAACGGAAGCAACGTACCCAGTCGAACAGCGGATCGGGATTCATCCCAATCCTCCGTAGAGCCGAGCACACAGCCTTCAAAGTGATTTCGTACTGCTTAATGGTCAGGAACTCAGGAAGCTCCCAAACCAAGCGATACCCGCCCTTAGTCACGTACTTGATCGCCCCATCCCAAGGGGTATCACGAAGCAGCTCCAACTGTTTCGCTTCCCATTCAGGAGTACGATGGTGCTTTACCATCTCGCCGTCGACCATTTCGTCGGGGGCGTCAAGATCCACCACCAGCACGTGGTAGCGAACCATGTCCATGTAGTGCTGAGGAAAACCCTTCTTCTTCATCGGCGGAAAGGACTCTTGGTCCCCGAGCATCGCCGGGCTGAAGTGGGCGTCGGTCGTGTAACGCTTGGTGAGAGCATCGCGGAACGGTACGCGCAGAAAGGCAGTCAGATTCTCGACTTGCGAGCCTCCGTCCCACCTATCCGGGTACCTATCCGGCCACACGTGAATATAGCTCATCACGCCTCCAATAGAGACGACAGACCCAGGGTAGCATACCATGTCACCCTGGGAACGTCAATTCAACCAGGAGTCGCGATTACGCGATCGTCGGCACCACAACGTGGATCTTGTCCTTCAACAGATACAGCTCGTTTCGCACCAACTTCCCGATGACCGAGTCCGTACGAATGTAGACGAATGGAGGGATCTCCAGTTCGCCACGCGCCATGTCCGCAATAATCTGCACCGCGATAACCCGTTCCGCCTTGTTGAAGTCGGCATTGAGGTAGTGAACGCCCTTGTTCGCCTTCGACCAGTTCTCGGCATAGGGCGCGGCGATTTCCTCGATAGAAACCATGTGTACTCCGACGACCATAGTCCCGCAGAAGAACATGGGCTTGAAGCCTGTAGGTAGTGAAACAACTGGCGACGCAGGCTTGTTGGTCTCGGGCACCTTAACCGGCTCCTGAGCCTTCACAGACTCGGGCTTCGGCTCTGGAGGCTTCACAGGAGGGGGGACAAAAGCCGGCGCCGCAGCGGGAACAGGACCAGAACCCTTAGCAGCCTGAGCGGCCAGCAACGCATCGAAATCGAAACCCGTATCAGCCATGATCTGCTCCTCGGTGAGAGAGTTTTCTTGTTCTTCGAAACACTGACCACGAAAATGACACCCGCCAAAATCCCAACAGGCATCAGTGTTTCGGGGGATGGCAGCCAGGGGAAGATCGCGCATCTGCCTCATTTCGTCAAGGAAAACAGCGAATTTCTCCAGCACTGGTGCAAGTGTTTCTCGCGTATGACGCACAATCACACATCGCGGGAGAATAGGAGGGCCCTTCGTTCGGAAGTAGTGATAGACGAACACCACCTCCTCGATAGTCGGATCACAGAACGCTGCTGCCCCGTACACGACTGTTTGCGGGTCCTCCAAAGCAATTTCCTGTGACTTGACATACGAGAAATTGCTGGTGGACTTATGATCGATGATGACTCGCGTCTTGCCTGTTTCATCCGGCTCAGGGATATCAATTGCGGACCACTCCGCTATCGGATTCAGACCCGCTGGGAACGCACCACTCCGATACCCGAGATCGATCCGGCCATTGAGCCCGATACCACCGATGAACAGGTTCTCGATCTTGTGTTCGACCTGTGTGCGTTTATCCAGCACCAGTCGACGCAACCAAGGTTGGTCCCACACCAGTGCCAGGATCCGCATCACGTCATCGTCCGCTTCTTTGCGTCCGGTCTCGATGTAGATTTCCAACGCCTTATGACACCGCTCGCCCAACTCAGCACTGGGATGCTGAGGAGCAAACAGTTTCATCACCTTCTCGAAGTACCACTTCCTCTTGCACCGGCTCCAGGTAGAAATCTGGCTGGCGCTAGCCATCCAGGCGTCACCCATGCTTAGTCTCGATCGAGGGGTAGTCCTCCTCCTCAGGCAGGGTACCATCATCGGGATCGATAGTCACATCGAATTCGCCGAGATGATTGGACATATTGCACAAGAGCTTCTTGAGCGCCTCGTTCGAGGACTCGGCCTCGATCTCGATCACAGGACGCAGAGTGAAAATCATTCTTCCTTCTCCTCTTCCTCGATCACCTCATCGAGGACGGAGATGATGCGTCCCTCGATCGATACCGAGTCGTTGATGATTGGATAGAGCTGGGGGATGCCACCGAAGGCAATCACGCCGAAGCCCTTCTGCCAGTTGGGGTAGAGGGGACCGGGCACAGTACCATCCGTGCGAGCAAGCGTTCCACACGACATGGCGAAGATGACCACCTCCCCATGCTCTTCGTGAAGCGTCTCGAACGCCAGCTCCAGACGATGAATATGCCCACACACGGACGAGCGCCGAAAGTGCCCCAGCATCTTGCTGACGGTATCACCTCCCCTCTTCCCGATTAGTTCACCGTGGTGATACAGAACACCGTTGATGTACACGCGCTTGCCATAAGGCTGCACGTATTCGATTGCGTTCTCTTCAAAACCCAGAAGATAAGGGATGCCTAACACAGGCTCCTTGGAACCGGCCTTGCAGATGCCCACAAATTCGGGAAGGAGAGCCTTCAACTGTATGTCGATGCGCTCCTCGTGATTACCCTTGATGAAGACGATTCGGCTCTTGGGGCAAGCGGCGCGCAGATTTTGAAGAAACTCTCCAGCCGCATCGATAGCCGGCTGCACTAAGTGCTTGAGACCGGGCTCCGACAGGAACTTGCTCAGCGCCGGCAAATCGAGAACGTCACCAAGAATAGTGATAACCGTAGGCTGGTACTCTTCAGCCACTTTGAGGAGAAGCCACACTGCATTTTCATCGTGAAGAGGCTCCAACACGACGTCGCCAGTGGACCAGTCTCCAACCATCTTGTACCCGAAATGCACATCCGGGATTAAAAGATTCTCCATCCAGGAGGAGCGAGTGCGTACTTCCTTCGAAGTGAAATTCTTGCGTGCTGCCGGTCGTATCTTCTGAAGGGGCTTACCGTTCTCCAGAGGCACAAGGTGCGCCTTTACCTGACCGTGATCTCCGAACTTGCCCCAGGAATTCACGACGTATTTGGCAACACGAAATTTGGTGAGATCCACCTTGCGGTCGTGCAACAGCTCATCCAGCGTCCGGAGATCGCTCTTGAGTTTGTCAAAGTCCTCGCGCGCCATGTCCACGCCAATGCGTCGTTTAACACGAGCAGCAGCCTTCTTGAACGAGGGCCGAGAAGCAAGGTAGCCGTCTCCCAGCGCCTCACGCAACTGATTCAGCGTGGGCTTATCGTTGTTCGGTTCCATGCTTACTCCAGAGCCAGAACCGTAGCGGCCCCAGCAATAGACCCGACCAGAAACAACGTAACTCCCCAGAAAATCGGGCTCTCCAGCACCGAAGGATTCGAAGGAGGCAACGTTACCTTGTCGATGATCAGAGCCTGTAGCTTGTTGGTAGCGTCGATGGCAGCATCAGTCTGCTCATGCGCTCGACGCAGCTCTCCCTCATAGAAGTCCTCTTGCTTCTTCAAGGCCTCACGAGCAGCCGGCAAATCAATGTCCTTGGCCTTCAGAGCCTCGGCAGCTTCAACCGGATTAACGTGTAGCCCCGAGCAGGGTGCCACCTTGCCCTTGAGCAAGATGGAAGCCTGCACGCACTGGTCAGGGAGAGGGAGGGGAAGGGGGCTCTCGCTTCGGGCCGAAGGAGCGATTCCAAGCATTAGCCAAAGCATTGGCATCAGAAGCCACTTGTACATCCAGCTCTCGCTTCTTAGCTTCGACTGCCGCACGACCCACCTCCACTTCAAGTTCGTACGAACGTCGCTGCTCGCGCGAAACAGATTCACTGGTACGGATCTTCTCCCTCATTGTCCGCTCGATTTCGAGCTGTTGACGAAGCACAGCCGCACGCTCAGCCTCACGAAGCCGAGCGCGCAGCCACACGTAAATCGCCAAACCAATGAGAGCGAGGACCCACCAGAAACGCTTCAAGTAGTTTCCGATGGTGCTCCACATGCTCTTACTCCGGATATCGCTGGCTAGGTTCGCTGTCGAGATCCTCCGCGACCTTCTCCTCGACCCGCGTCAGAGCCGCAGACACACGAGCCTGAGCAGCCGCATGCGAAGGAGCCGCCATCTTCTCGAACTTGGCCGCTGCCTTGACCCCGAACTGATCGGCGATCAGGTCTAGAGGGCCAGTCAAAGGACCAGCCATGCTCTCGCCCATGACATACACTCCGGCATCCTCACCGAAGCGCACCTCCAAGAACTTCACACCTTCCTTGGTGCAGTCGAAACGCTCGCGCATTACTCCCCTCTCTTTTCCGCTTGGGGCGGAGACGTCTCCTCGCTCTCGGTCCGCTCAACGGCGGGGGCGGGGACATTGTTGATCCAACGCTGAAGTGCATAGGGCGCAACAGCCGAAGCAGCCAGACCCACGATCATACCCTGGGGCCAGCCCAAAGCCAAGATCCCGAGCAGGGCGCCGATCAGGGCCGCCGCCGAACTCAGAATCATTGACTTCTTGTGTCTCCAGCTCTTGATGATGCGGAGCAGTGCAAAGATCGCCAGACCCAGCGTCAAGATGATTCCAAGCTCGTCCATTACTTGTCCTCCAGCTTCTCGATGCGACGCTTGATATCAGCGCTCTCGCGCTCAGAAGCACGCAGGCGCTCATCGAAACGAATGGTAGTCTCGGTGAGCTTTTCGAGTGCCTTAGTAGCCTTCTCCATGCTGTCCCTCCAGCTCTCGGCACTCTGCTTGAGAGCCGCGACCTCAGTGTTGATGGTGACCTCTGCGGCCTTGGTATTGCCCGAGAACTGCCACACAGACACGATGATGGTCACCATGATAGGGAGGATGAACCCCACGATCTTCCCCCAGCTCAGGATCATACCCTGAGTAATGGGCTTGTCATCCGGCCCGGGAGCCGGCGCAACAACTTCCAAAGCCTTTCGTCGCGTCATCCTACACCTCCCAACCAGGAGAATCCCGCAGATCCTGCACACAAGCGATGAGCGCCGGGTGCTTCTTGTTGCCAACCAGCATCTGACTCTTGGCCCCGTTGCCAAAGTAAAAGCTCACCCCATTCACAGGAGTGGTCGTCAACAGTTTCTTGTGCGTGGCCCAGAATCCCCACGTACTCCCGTCCTTGTCGACACGGCCGACACCCAGCATGGGAATGACCTGGAGATCGGGAAGACGATTCCGATACTTGAAGCACTTGTCGTTCCAGTATTTCTCGATGCCGGCCGCCGAGGTCCCGTAGTTCATCGGACACCACGCATCGAACAGGTTGATGAGAGGGGCATCATGCAGGCGCCGCCCGTCACTGGTCACTCCCCAGGAGAAACCATTGTACCACAGCTCCGTGTAACTGGGTGCGCACAAGCGAAAGATTTTCACGAAGTGCTGGAGCACGTAGTACGGATTGGGGTACGGCGAGTAAGGCGTGGTACCGGACGTGCCGGCCTCCGCGTTGGCGTTGAAGACCTTGATCTGGTGCTGGTAGCACTTCGTTGCCAGCTTCTTCGCCAGCACCTCAGCCTGCTCCAACGAGCGCATCTCCAGGTATTCCCAAGAATGGCGCTCACATCCCGCCTGATCGATGACCTTACCGAACCCCCGATCGTATGCTGCGAACTTGACATTCACGGCCGTGAAGTGCTTCAGATACACGACCCGAGGATCCTGTGTGAAGATGCCAGTCAACATACCCAGAGGGGACGTTGGCTGCGGCAGCTCCTTTTCTGAAATGATAGTGAGAACCACCGGCTTTGTGGACATACACCCTCCAGCAAATTCATGACAGGATACCCCGAACGAGCGCTCGGTGGCAAGTAGAATTTATTTCACGCCCAGGAAGGCAACGGCCCGGTGGCAGGGATAACCCGATAGAACCCCGTGAAGATGCGCACGTCTCCCCCAATCCCACTATGGTCGCTGACAGCAACCGTTACGTTCACATCGGTCCAGGTGTTCACGGCAGTGTTGACGGTCTTCAGCGCCAAGGGATCGTTCGCCGTTCCAGCCCCGCCCACAGTACCTGTGAACATTACCCAACGCGCCTCACGACTACCTTCCCACGCTGCACCCTTCCCCGTGGGGTTCGAACCCCCGAAGATGACGTTGAGCGTCTTTTGGTCGAAAGACTCGACGGCATTCAATTCGATGTAGGAGTAGGGTGCTCCAGTGCTGGCACCATTGCGCTCACACAGGAACCAAAACTCCACGTATTGCGCGAACGGTGGCATTCGAATTCGCGTTGCCAGATACGTGGGCATGGCGGGCGTCTGTCCGGCAGTCGAGGTGAAGAAATTCATTGCCTCGGAGTCCTGCACCGCCAGCCACGTCTGGTTCATCGCGATCTTGCGGAAGATCGAGGATGAAGCCAGGGCCCCGTTCAAGACGTAGCTGTACTCATCGTTCTGATAGCTGTGCGCATTCTCACCATTGTACTCAACAGCCATTAGCGATTCTCCTCGAAGACGGCCATGCTCATGATCTTGCAAGGCTTCATGCGTACGTCAGTGCGACGAAGATCCAAAAACAAGGGCCCACTCTCATTCGGAACAGGCACCAGAAGTCCCTCGGCAGGCCAGGCACTGGTACCCGTCAAATACGTCGCCTTGGCGATCGTGAAAATCTGAGGGTCCCTGTTCGCGAACCCGAAAGCCAGAGAGGCCGTATCCGACGAGCTAGCCCAGCCCTGGACATAGCCATCCAGGTAGAGCCGTAGATTGCGAACCCCTTGTCGGGGGTAATAAATCCATTGGTGCCCCATGATTTTGTTGCTGGTGTCCGGATCGAAAGTGAATCCGAGGGCACTACCAGTAGCCATGACCGCACCACCCGTAGCCATGACACCCGCGGCACCATTGGAGTGACAGCCCGTAAAGGTGGTAGCTGAGATACCCGTGTAGGATACCGGGAAGACACCACCCCCCGTAGTGATGAGCACCACGCCCGCAGATGCAGCTCCGGTGGTCGATCCCACGTTCAACACACCCGCTCCTGCAAATGTATTGATGTTCACGCCGTTCGACGCCGGAGCAATGGTGGTCTGGATCATGGAGCAGACGTGGTCCTTCATGATAGCGCCACCGGTAGACATGACGCCCGCTTGTCCGTTGCACTGACAGCCCGTGAACGTGGTTGCGGTAGTGCCGGTGTAGGAGATCGAGAAGACGCCCGACCCTGTGGTTACCTGGATCTTACCCCATGGAGGGAAGCCCGTGGTAGAGGCCACGTTCAACACACCTGCCCCAACGAATGTATTGATGTTCACGCCGTTAGACAGCGCAGCCACCGTGGTTGTGGGATTCGTCAGGGTCGAGAAGACATCCCAGGCGGAGTAGTTGATCACTCCGCGGATGTTGCTCTCGAACATGCTCTGGTTCGCGAAGATCAGATCCTGCACAGCGCGAACAGTGAGAGGGTACCCTTCACTCCCCTGACCTACCGACGAGTCCAGAGGACGAAATTGATTGGAGGTGTAAAGAGCCGTCCCTTCGCCCAACGCTGCGGCCGATGCCGGAAGCACCCGTGCCGTAACCTGGGAAATCAAGATGGCCTTCTGGGCCGCCGTGGTGCAACGAATCGACAGGATGACCCAATCACCCAAGGCACTCTGTGGGATCTCACAATTGGCCGTGACCTGAACTGGCAAGCCGCCGGCACCTGAGCTGGCAGAAGTGACCGTAACACCCGAGCTGGTGCGTGCCTGAAATTGCCACGCATGCGCACCAGTCGTCAGCGCGCGAACTGTGATTTGCAAATACCGCCGACCCGAAGCAGCTCCCGGATTCAACAACCCAGGAGTGTCGTAGCGATACATGGCGAAATCGTAGTACGTGTTCTGAACCGGCAGCGTCAGCAGACAGGTGCGCGAATCCTGAATAACCGGTGGCGCTGTCTGCCCCCACAGCGTGAGCTGATTGTAGATCAGATCCTGAATTCCCTTCTGCCAAGGGGTCGTAAGCTGACCACCTTGCTGGATGGGCCGATTGTTCTTGAAGTCCCCTGGGCGGTAGGGGATGAACCGCAGATTAGGCTCTTGGTTGTAAGCCATTACCGGAACTCCTTGCACCGACCACCGTTAATGTCCGGAGGGCTGCTGTTGTCCGCCGTATGAGCGAAAGCATTCTGCCGTGCCGTGTTGTTGGTCGTGTGATACGTGTCGAAGGAAATCAATGTACGCTCACCGAGACCCAGATTGGTTGCCATGGTGGTGGCAGTGAGATTGGTGTTGATGGTCAGCACGTTACCACTACGCCCCGTGATCTGGAATGTCTGTTTCGTGGAGGCCCACTTCCCCTCCGTCCAAACAGTCGCGCGCACATTCCCGCCGTAGAACGCCGGATCGAACCAGTCCGCGTCCGTAGCACCAATGGCTCCGTTACCGATAATGGGCCAAGTCGACAGACTGAAGGTGTTGCTGACCAGGGTCATCGTGGTCGACGTCAGCGATGACACCTGTCCAGAGGGAGCCAACTCGGCGAAGTTCTCGTACCCCATACGCAGGCGAATCTTTACCTTGGCCTTGGACCCATGAGCAGAATCAACTTCCGTGATCTTGGCGGGTCGAGAAACGATGCCTCGATTGCCCTCCGGATCACGAACGCCGGTAAGAGTCACCAGAAGTTTATCCCCCATCTGAAAGCGCCATCCAATGGGAGCAGGAGCTTCCAAATCGATCGTGTAGTGTCCTCGCCCGAATGCGCCGAACCACCGGATGGCCACCATGGTCAACCACGCCAACTGTGCCTCGCGCCCGTTGTACCGATTGCCAGTGATCGAATCATCCCAGATGATATAGAGCGCGGTCGGCTTGATCTCCAGGGTCTTGGATGCTCCGTATTCCTCGATAGACCACTGATCGAATTCCGTCATCGGCTCACCATCGGTCTCTTTCGTTCCCCAGCGCTTGGTGAACGGACGGGTCGACACCGAATTGATGATCAGCCGTTCGTTATGCTCGGTGGGGGCCCTGGAAAAGGCCAACCGATCATCATCGGTGAACGTGTCGTAGGTGGTGGTGGTGACCGGCGGATCGATGCTGTCGCAGCTCAATCCATAGTATTGGACTCCACCTCGCGTGAACCTGCGAGTTGTCATATAGATGCCGAGCATCTTCAAATACTCACCGAGAGATTCCTTCCCCTTCCCTTTCTCATCGATCCAGAACTTGTTGACCTGGATGAGGTTGCCCTGGGACTGAAGCAGCATCATACGGTCGTAGTCCACGTACCGAGCTGGAATGTAGAGACCCATGCCCTTGCCATAGAGGTTATCATACGTACTGCCCTGTTGTCCCTGGTCCTCGGTCGACATGAGAATACCCGCCACGACTTCGTCCAGTCGAAGCATGGTGGTGGCACCAGTCTTGGCCGACATACATAGGAGCTGCGAAACGATTGCAGGATTGGGCTTCCCATCCTCCAATGCCCAGTCCAGTGGCTCTGACCCACCAATACCCCTGATGCACCCCGTCAAGGTCATACGTCGGCCATCGGTCGAGTCCAGAGTGACTCCCGAGAACTGCACCAACTCCCAAGCATCCCCATTCTGGATACGCACGACTCCGATATCGGACGTACCGGTCCGCTTCCAAGCCACAGCAAACGGATAGGACGGGTTGTCACAATACACAGGGATACTGGTATCCCCCTTCAGAATGGCGACCAAGTCAGGACCCCAAGAACGCAACTCCTGGTCAGTCTCGCCAAGGCGGATCTTGCCTCCAGCGAACCGATGAGCAAACCCGTTCTCTCCTCCCCCGCCTGCACCACGGATGATCTCGATGGCGCTGATCGAGGTAGAGGCCGTGCTGACACCAGGGATCCAGTTCGCCACGATTCGTGTCTTATCAGTCGTCTTCTCAACCCAGACGGTCATACTGTTCGTGAACGGCCGGACACCACCAGAGAAGAAGGGAGTGAGGATGGTGGTGGCGAAGAAATTGTTTAACGTGTCCTGAAGACACTTCGCCAAGTAGGTAAAAGCATACCTACCGGCCGCCGGAGTCACCACTGTGAAGGTACCGGCCGTGTCATAGGCGCCGACGTCGAGGTCGATCGTGTTCTGCCCCGAGGCAGAGGCCGTGAGATCCCACCACGCCAACTTGAACCGCCACGAAGACACCGTCATGTTGACCGTGTCCTGTCCCTGATACAGGGAGCCCGTGGGCAGCACGGTAGGCCACGACCCAGTCAACAGTTTATCCAAACTGTCCGTCTGAAGCTCGATGATCTCCCCGTCGATGCGCACCTCGGACATGATTCCGGCCCAGATGGGCGCGGCCGAGGTGATATCGATGGTGCCACTCAACTGCTCGATTGGGGCCATCCAAATCTCGACGAACCTCCCCTTCATCACACGGGGAGCCGTGGTCACCTTGATTCCAAGGTGGTTAGTATTGAGGAAGGCGCGCCGCAACGTATCGAACTTGGCTCGTTCGACCGTCAGAGTCGCCGGGGGCCCAGCCGCCTTGGCAGTCACCTTGCACGTCTCCAGGCCGAGATAGACGTACTGGTTGACACTGAAGATACTGCTATCTTGAACGGTAATAGTGGTGGACGCCGATGCTGCCGTAAGGGCCGCAGCGAGGTACGAGTAGCTACCCTCATAGGCAACGGAAAAGATTTGATGTAGGTAATCCGTTCCGTCATCCCTCAGTTTGATGGACGGCCCTCCACCCCCGGATGTGACCAAGGGGTTCTGTGGGTCGGACTTGTTGACGAATGAGAAATCGCGTGTCGTCAACGTTCCAGGCCTGTCCGTGCGGTCTGAGTACAGCGCCGCCCATGACGCCTTGCCATCGCTGAAGATGTCTGGGATGCCACTGATGGTGATCGCGTACGACCACTCAGACCCTCGGGGGAGCGAGGTGACAAGTGAATTCAAAAACGTCATCTGACCGCTACTCCTTCAATGCTGAACTCGAAGCGCTGAAGCACATTATCGAACCACGCGTAGTCGAGGTCCCGAATCTCCACAGCCACGATGTCCGAATACCCGTCCGTGTTGTTCGTGTCCCCCTCAACATTCATGTAACTACGTGGGTAACCGAACGCGTCGATGTCTGCGGGGAAATTGCGATACACCCGCAACTCTCCTCCGGCGTAGAACTTGTTTAGTACACGACGAGTGTCCTGTTCCGTCAGGGCCGGGTTGTAACTCTCCTTAGCCGAGAGACCCTGGAACCGGAAAACGTTGTTGTGATTGTTATCCGGAAGAACCTCTCCGACAACTTCTCCGTTTTCCGTGCGCTCGACTACGAACGAGGCCTCTTCTCCTATCGGCTCCTCGTGAAGCGCGTATGTCAGCACAATGGTGTTTGGATCGGACGAGAGCGCCATGATTCACCCCGTGTCGGTCTGCGCAGTAAGTGACTGCGAGCCGAAAATTATAGCAGCATTGCCGGAGCAACTCAACTCGAACGTGCTCTGATAACAGGACACCCGGTATCGATAATTCTCGAAATCGTACCAGAACTCGATCGGGCCATACTCCAGGCCCTTCGTTGGACGAATCGATGTCTCCACGTACTCAGCAATTTCCATGGGCGTAGTAAAGGCCCTGTTCGTGCTAGGGAGTGTAGGAGCCGCCTGTCCGGTCATGTTGAAGACCATTCCATTCATGACGTTGACGTACTTGTACTTCAAATGCAGGACACCTCGTCCGGTGGCATATGCCTCGTGCGCTCCCCGCGAGGGGGTAGCTGCGAAAGGAATTCGATTCCTGCCCAACATCACGCGACGCTCGCCACCACCCGAAAGTGCCACCCCGGTTCGATACAAGGGGGTACTGTACACCGTACCGTTCAGTACGGTCTGCTTACAGTCCGTGTCAGCGAACACAGGATTGTTGTAATCGTTGTTGCCACTATCAGGACTGGCTACTGTGGTGCTCACACCATCCGAGTTATGCGCGGTGTTGTACCCACAAAACGTCGGAGCCCCCGAGGGACAGATGAAGATGAAGTTAGCGGAAGCAGGCGACCAAAACGACTGATTCTGAGTCACGTTGTTATAACAGGCCGCCGCTGCCGTATTACCCACCACACGAATGATCGTCTTGAAGCACTTGCAGGAATGGAAACTGTTGTTCCGCGCAACGTACCGGCCACCAGTAGAGGCATTTCCATTCAGGTACAGCATATAGGCCGTAGAGATGTTGGCCGTCTGCACGTTGTAGAACGTGTTGCACTCCACGAGGATGGTCTGATTCGTGACGGAGGCTGTGGCCCACTCCGCCATCCTCGCAAAGATGGTGGTCGCGCCATTACCCACGAACCTGCAACGACGCAGAATCGAGGGGGAGTTTGCATCACCTGGGTAGAGCGCGATAAGGGGTACCGTAGTTGATACCATCGCCCCCATCCCGCTGAAGTCGAAGATGCAGTCTATGAACTTGCACCCGCGCACAGCGGTAGACGCTGCTGTAACCAGTCCCAGAGCACTCGTACCGGTGCGAACGAACGTGATTCCCAAGAACGTAATCCGATGACACGTGGACGGAAATGGCACAATCGTTCCAGTGCCGGTGACCGTCACCGTATCGCCAACAACGGCACGCACCAACACATTGTTCTTGCTGGTGAAGGTGAGCACCTCATTGTACGTACCAGCCGATACAACGATTTCATCTCCAGACGCACACGCCGTAATCGCGGCCTGGATCGTGCTGTACTGCGAGGGAACCAGAAGCTGAGCCATCTATCTCTCCTTACGGAATCCAGTACAGTTCCATCTTGCCTGGGTCGGAGGCGGTTCTCTTGGGCTTCAGATGGAAAGTAGTTTCGGTATCCTCTCCATCCAAGAACTCACTAGACTCGATCAACCGCTTGGGGCGCCACACCCGATTATCAGGCACGGTGATTAATTGATCGAACTTACCCAGTTTACCGGAACCCGACCCCCACTGCAACCCCACGGGAGCCTGAAGGGGATGCAGATGACTCCCGGTCGCGATAAATTCAGGCAACTCCAACCAAAACGACACCGAGCGACCCTGGTTCCAGCGCTTCCGCCAAAGAGCACGCCACTTCTCGAACTCAAAATAGCTCATCCGAGGCGAGACCCCTTCGAAGTAGCGTCGATCAAATTGAAGTGCTAGCTTACGAATCTCCTGCGTCTTCCCCTGTGTCGAGTAGCTCTTGCCCGAGTGCGAGCGATTGCTCGTACCGTCGAGAGCGGTTTCCCCCCGCAAATAGGACTTGACCGGGAAGGTCGTGAGCCATGCACACGCCTTGAACCTGGATTCCAAGTACATTGAGGATTGGGAAAGAGGGAGATCCTCGGCCGACAAACCAACCTCGCTCATCCAGGTAGCATCCCCCGATGCCAACTCAAACTCAAACGATTGCGTGTCATCTGCAAACGCAATAGCGAGTGCATCGGGATCGGTATCGGAAACGAGGCTGATTGGCTGTGTGACACAGTTGGTAAACTGCATCTGGAACCATAACCAGAACACCATAGGATTGGCCCACCACGACCCCTTCTCGATAGATATAGTGTCCATGTTAAGTGCCGAATCGAACACGTTCAGGGAAACGTCGGTGGTCGCCAGCACATCTCCCATGAACAGTGAGGACCAGAGAGGAGGAATCATTACAACCTCCCCTCGGCCCGTGCCTGCTGCACTCCCTGTTCCACCATCACACCCATCTGCCCCTCCGACATGATCATCTCCCCATAGAGATAGACGTTGATCGGTGACATGTTCTTGTTCTTCTTGTCGTCGTCCTTGTCCGTCTCCTTGGTTGCCTTAGACGGCAATTTGACTACGCCACCGGCGATGGCCCCATAGAGAAGGGCGGCCGTGCCATGTGCCACCATCTTGGGAACGTTCGGGTAAGCAGCCCAGGCCGCCGCGGTGTTCATCATCATCTCGAAGAACGCCCGAAGCCTCAGATCCTTTATAAATTCCTTGGTGAAGCCTCGGAGTGCCGGGAGCGCCGCAGTGACAAGACCGTAAGCATCCGCGTTAGCGGCCGCCGCATCGGCAACACCCGTGAAGCCCTGCTGAAGCCCGTCGAGTGCATTCAGCCAATCCTCACCAATCAGTTCATCTCCACCAGCGAAGGCGTTCTTGATCCCGACCGCGGCGTCAACCGCAGCTTCCCCGATCGCCAGCATCAAATTGAGATGCTCCCTCAATTCATTGTTGACGTTGCGCACATTATCGGCCCAGGCAGCAGTCTCGTCCGAGACCTTACCACCCTTCGCTTGAAACTCATCGAGTTGCTCAAGAATTTCCTCGTTGTGCTTGAACGCGCCTTCCACATCCTTGCCGATACCGGGAGACATAAGATTGGGAGTGAGTAGATCAAGAGTGCCACGATTGAACAACTCTTCCTTACCAATCAACTGCCCCGTGATTTTGTCGAAGGTAAACTTCACACGACGCTCGATCTCCCGCAGCGCCAGTGATCCACCCACCGTCACGTCAGACAGAAACTGATTGAAGTCCTCGGTTACACTCTCTGATCCGTGCTCCTTCTCTCCCTTTCCTCGACCCCCGCCCCCGCCCGAAGGCTTGCGCATAGCAGCCAAACGATTGCGATTCTCGATAATGTCGGCCTTGATGGCATCGAGCTTACGCTGAGCCTCTTCCAACTCCTCGTTGGCGAGATCGGCTTCAAGAGCCGTACCCATAGCAAGAATCTCGTAATAGTGCGCCGCCGCGACCGACAACTCGTCCGTGGCAATCGCCAAAGAAATACGAAGATTCAGGTACTCGGCCTCCAACTCGTTTCGCGTCTTGTTGTTGGCCAGCCTTTCTGCTTCCGACTGCCGAAGATCCTTGCTGAGGACAGACGTGTCATTCAGAGCCTTAGCGAATTCCTTCTCGAACTCGACTTGAGCCTCCATTACCGCAAGCCGCCGATACTCCTTGTCCAACATGTCCTTCTTGGCCGCCAACTCGTCGACAGTATACTTCCCCTCCTCCGCATTCAGGATGATGAGCTTCTCGTGCATCTGATTGTACTCAGACTGAAGCTTGTTCACCTCCTTCTTCTGGAGAGAGAGAAGAACTTCGTTATCCGTCAGTCCCTTGGCATTCCCCGCGAGCATCTGCACCAATTCGACCTCGTAGTCGAGATTGGCCAGTCGCTGCAACTGCGCCTTATTCGCGGCGGCGCTCTTCTCGGCCATGAGCTTGGTCGAGGCGATAATCTGCGGCTCAACGCGTGCCTTCCAGGCAGCGAAGTAGTCAGCGATACCATCCAGGACGCCTGAATTTGCCTTACTGCGAATTTCCTTCTGCGCTGTATCGATCGCATCCATCATGTTCTGCGTGTACGCTGCTTGTCCTGCCTTGTCATCGGGGAACAAACTCTGAGCCACCTTCGGCAAATCCTTGCCCAGAGCAATCAGTTGCTGCCACGTATCTGCGAGCGCAATGAATTCGTCGGAAGCCTTCTTGTACGCAGCCTGTGAGCGCGGTATCTCAGCCGTGTAGTAATCGACCCACGCCTTGGCATTCTTCAGCTCTTCCTGTGCATCCTCATCGAATGGATCCTCATTGTACGCTCGCTGCGCAGCCGACAGGTCTCGCATTCGGTCTTCAGGAACGAAGTTCTGCACATTCATCGCCAACTCTTTGACCTTGTCCGCAGCCTGGGGAGCAAGATGTAGAATCAACTCCATCTTCTCAGCCATCTTCTGAACAAGTTCAACATCCTTGATCGTGAAGGTGCGATACTTCGCGTCGGAATCTCCCTTCTGAGAGAAATCCGTAATGGACCGCGTAGCCCTCTCGAACTCCTTCATGAAAGCCGTTCGCTTGGCATCCGGCAAGGTCTCACCGGAGAACATGCGCCACATATCGTGCAAGGTCGTGTTGGACAACTTATCTGCGACCTCGTCAATCGAATCGGCAGTAGCGTGTCCTACCTCACGCAAGTTCTTGGCGAGCAGGGCCAACTCGCCCGACAACATACCGACCTTCTCCTCCTTAGAGGCCGTGATGTTGACGAAGAAGTCGAGAATCCCTTCCTTAATGTCGTTGAACACGTTGGTGATTCGAGCACGTGCTTGCTCGATTCGCCCAGCCATAGAGGCTGCCGGATCAACCTCCGACGTCAACTCAGTGGCTTGACGAAGCACCTCGTTCATGACAGCGGCCTTCTTCTCCTGAGCAGACAAGGCTTCCGTGGCCTTACCCACACCAGCCGCGTAGGCCTCGTACGCGTCCTTGAGCTTGATTTGCAAACCCAGGTTGTCGAGGATCGCAGGGCTGAGACGAGCGATACCTCGACCGAACGAGTCCATGAGATAGTCAGTCGACTGCCCCGTGCGAATTGCGAGTTTCTGCACCAGCTCCATGTTCTTGGCGAACTTCTCGATGGGAAGACCGAACGACGACATCAGAGCCGCCGACTGCATCATCTTCAAGTCCGAGACCATGCCACGAGTAGCTGCGCGCGTCTCCTCCATCAATTCATTGAAGTGAGGCAGCGAGCGACCGAGAACCATACCCAGATCCGCCTGGGTGGCCGCCGCCGTGAATGCGTCAAGCAGGGACTCGACCTGATTCTGAAGAATGAAGATAACGGTCGAGTGGCGAATGAACGCCCGCTCGATATCACGCAACCCCTCCCACCAAGAGCGGGAAGACTTAGCTGCGGCTGCCTGCTTCTTGGCTGCATCATCAACAGCTTTATTGAAGCCCGCGTACTGCTGAAGAACCTTCAGAATTTCCTGACCCTGCGTCTTCAACGCCTCATTAGTAGCGATGAGCCTAGTGGCAAAATCGTCGAGGTGCTTGTCTCCCTTCATCTGGGCCGTGGTAAGGGACTCCAGCCTCTCCTCCAGCCGAGCAATGACCGACGAGACGGTTTGCAGCGACTTAGACCAAGTCCCCGTTGCCTTGGTAATACGCTCGACAATGGGAGCCGCGTTATTCAACTCGTTGACGAAGGCCGAGAGCTTCGGGTTGAGCCCGCCGAGCACAGAATCGAGGACACCCACAGCCGCCGCCATGGGTTCCAACTTCATCTTGCCCGTAGCCGAAGCGACCTTGCTCAGCTCCGTAGAAAACGCCGCCATGAGACCCTTGAGCGCATTCATGTCGCCGCCCATGATCTCCTGGAAGGTGGAGCCAAGAGCCTCCCACGAGGCCTTGGCTTCCTTCACGCGCTGAATGTGAGGATCGAGCTTGTCATCCTCGATATCGAGAACGAGCTTCGCGTTAGCAATGCGGCTCATTAGTCCCCCTTGTCTTTTCGCTTTCGCTTGGCCTTATCAAGCGCTGCCTTGTTCTTGCGATCGACCTGATACTCGATCAGATCGAGAGCCTCGCCAATTCGCGCAGGCATCCCTTGGGCTGGATAGAGGAAGCTCAGCCTCCCATTCTCGGCCCAGTTGTACACACGCAGGAATTCATTTGCCTGCATGGTATACTTACGCGGACACCCCTCAATCTCAATGAACTCATTTCCGCCCACTGGAAGCGAGTGGGTCTTACATGCTGACGGGTCACATCCTAGGCGATTGCGGACATACTCATCGAACCCTGGGTCCTTTGTTGCCGCCGCCCCTCCACAGTCCTTGCATTTGAGGTTCTCAAACCAAGTCCACTCGGTTTCCCAGACCGCCAGCGTTATCGCTTTTTTTCCTTCTCCGTCAGTTGGGAAACGCGAACCAGATAGTGGACCATGTTATCCACCAGGATCGAATCGTTCACCACTGACTGAAGCAGCCCATGAGGCCGAGGCGTTCCACGCTCCCAACGAACTTCCTCGTACTGCATCTCACCATCGTCATCGACATGCGATACCACCTTGTGGCTCTCACACCCGATCAGACACTGTGAAATGATTTCACGACGAGTCTCGGCATATTCCTCGTCCAGTTCCTTTCCGTCGTGCTTCTCCTGTTCCGTGAGAGCAAGAACCTTACTCCCCTCCTCCGCGGCTTTCACAGCTTCGAGCCTTCGCATCATGAAGACTCGCGCCTGGGCGAGACAGGATTGAAGATTCTGCACCTGTTGCGTATCGAGCGGTCGCAGGTAGTAGAACGAGGGAGCCTTATCCGGATCGATTTCAAGGATCCTATGATTGGCCGTCTTGATATACTCGGCATACCGAGTACCCAACGTCGACATATCGCCACCGATGGCGTCATCGTCGAGCGCAATGAATTTCACCGTAGTGCCCAACCCGGGCCGTGCCCTACGTGCCATGCAAGCCTCCAGAAATGACAAAGACCGGACACTGTGCCCGGTCTTTGTCACTCTACCTCAAGTCTTAGACCACGCCAAGCTGGAAGATCGTATCAATGTGCGCGGAAGTCGCGAAAACCGCCGTCGACTGCACGAACCCACCAGTGGCGAGAACACCCGACTGACCGTTAGCATTCACACCCGTGAACGTGGTGCCACCGATGCCGGTGTACGTGAGGATGAAGGCACCCGAGGCCGTCTGCACGAGAATCGAGCCCGTAGCCGGGAAGCCCGAAGTCGACGCCACGTTCAGGGTACCGGCACCAGCGAAAGTGCTGATGTTGACACCGTTCGAGGCCACAGCGACCGTGGTCGACGCACCCGAACCGTCGCCGGTCCAGTCGCTGGCACCAAGACGAATCGTTTGCGTCATGATGTCGTCCGCATTCCCTTCGCTACCCGGATCCTCCATCAAGTGCGCCTGGGGCACGAAGACGTACCACGCTCCCTTCCGAACCGCGCTGTTGCTGGTGCGCACGTAGCCCGACTGCGGCTCCCAGTACGCCACCGTGAGATTGCCGAAGGCCTCGTTGCAGCACAACCCGACGTACCGCTGCCAGTTCTGGTCATGCACGCACTCGAACGACATCTCGAACTTGCCCGGCTGAGCGGCCAGGATCTCCGAGATACCCGAAGACGCCGTGACCGACTTGCGCCGCACGTAGCCAGCCTCCCACTTGATGGACATCGAGCTGACGTCGAGGTTCACCTTGCGGTCGGTCGAATCGACGACACCATCCGTGTTGTTGTCCCAGGTCAGCCACAGGCTCGCGCCGTAGGACACCTTGGCACACGGGATGTAGTCCTCGATGTACGAAGGCTCATCATCGATGGTCTTGGTCACGTACGCGAAATCGTTATACGTGAAGGTCAGCTTCATCTGCGGGATCTCGCCCACCTTCGAAGTGATCTCCCACATACGGCACCGACACCCAAGCATCTTGACCGAGGCCGAGCTGTTCGGACGCATCAGGAGCATCGTGAAGGACTCGCTGACGTCCTCCAGACGCTTGTCGTATGCGCTCTGACACGAGTAGTAGAGCGGATCCGAGCCAGCCGGCGTAGTCGAGAGACCCCAGGCCACCCCATCGTAGACCGAGGCCACGATAGACGTGGTGGAAGCCAACGTCGGGCGGATGATTTCGAACGAGGTGGCAGCACCAGGGCCATCGACTGCCAGTACGTACCCGGCCTGATTGTTTCCACCAGTCGCCACGAACGTATCAGCATCGGTAGCCGACGCCACCGTAGTAGCCGAACCACCCGGATCCCCAGTCTGATCCCCCAGCAGAGTACCACATGCAGACGACGCAAGACGCAACCACGTGGGCGGCTGAGTACGCCCGGTATTACCGGTCGTGCCGTAGTCCGTGGTCGTGCCATTCATGTTGACAGTGATCTGGAACTCGCCAGCGTCACCACGAATGCCGAGAACCTTGCAGGTATCGTAGTCGTGAGACGTAAATACCTGAGGGACCTCGACGAGCGGGACCTTCGGCATACCCGAGGGCTTCTCAGCCAGACGCACGAACTGCGCCAGCGTAGCGTTCGCCTGAAACTTATAGGTCTCAGTCGCCCCATCGACATAGGGAACCGTGGTGATACCGGGGTCGGTGCCGTAGGCCGCCTCGGGCATGAACTTGAGCGAGAAAAAATCGGCGCGCTTACCGACAGCAGGCATTGTCTACCTCCCCCCTTACGAAGTCGTCTGGATCGCGAGTAGCAACTCCAGAATGTATTGTTCTCGTCCGAGCTTCACGACGTCGGAGTTGACGATGTCGATTTTCTCGACACAAGCCCCTTGGCAACTCGGATAATTGTCCGGTTGTACCAAGAAGTTCTGAAGGATTTTATCATCTGAGTGCATCACAATGTGTGTCTGATCGTGATGATCACCAGCGAAGAACCCAACGCACACCATGACGTGGTCCACATGACGAGTCTTACCACCGCTGATGAATGGCTTAACCCCTCGCGTTCCCTTGTACTCGATTTGCACGCACCGATCGATACTTCCACCGGTCTTGCGTCGCAACTCCTCCCGCATAGTCCGCTGAAAATACGGGAGATGGAAATCGTTGGAGGTAGGAGTGAGACCCCCCTCTCCTGAGTCTGGATTACGACAAATGAGATCGTAGAGGCCGTTGATTACACACTCGTAACTCATCCGTCTCTCCCGTTATCCAACGCCCGATTGCGCCGGAACCACGCCTGTCTCTTTGGAGCCGAGACTTCTGCCGTAGTCAGATTGCCATCCTCGTCCTGATCCACAGCAATTTTCAACGAACCCAGATATCGCGCACGATTCATTTCCAGAGTCTCGATGTAGTCATCGGCCTGTCCGATATACCCATCAGGAATGGAAAGTCCCTGGAAGAGAACCAGATTGCGAATGCACTGAAGAACGGTCACATCCTTCAGCACTGTATTCCCATCGGGAATGACTAGGTTATGTCGAATCCCCATGTTGTACAGGTCGCGCACGACGTCGCGCCACGCCTGAGTGACGAACCGTTCCTTATTCGGAACCTGCGAAAGCTGATCGTCCGCGTCCGAGCGCAGATCCAGAACATCGGCCCACGTAGCCGGCTGCTCAAGAACCTGTCTCACCACGTCGTACAGTTTGACAAACACTTGCACGACGCCATTCACAGTGACTCGCCACGTAGCCTTGACCTGACCTGTGAAGGTGGAGGCGTTCCCGCTCCAGTCAACGGTGTACGATACGCGCACACCCTTCAATGTGTCCCCCGTCTTCAGCGCGAAATCGATTCCTTCGTCGAACCGCACTTCTGACACAGCACCCATTGAAGTATCGAATTCCGACACCTTCACCCACATCTTACGGCCGCCGCGGTTCAGAAGAAACTTCCTCCCCTCTGCTGCCATGTCTCCAATCGTTCCTGTAGTTCCACTGGGAACAACGACCTTCCAGGGGGCCTGCTTGGCCGGGAGAGTCAGCACTAGATCGTCTAATGCACAGACCTCATCCGAGATGTCAGGGAAACTACCGTCCATCGACGACAATCCCCGAGAATCGAGAGCTGTGATGGAAACAGTTGCAGCACTAGGTTGTGCATCAAGGCGCTCGTCCAGATACAACGTTCCGCCTTGCTGGTAGATCAGTACGTTGTACGTGGACAAGACAGCCTCCTAGCACAAGGGGACACTCCAACGAATGGAGTGTCCCCGATCCCCCTCAACCGAACGATTACGCGCCCGGGGTACCCACGATGCCGCGCCAGTCATCCGCGATCACGGCGAGCTGCATCTTCACGTGCCAGACCCAGTCATCGGTGCCCTGCTCGATGTAGGCCTCCTTCAGCTCAGGCAGACGCGCCCACACGACGTTCAGCGGGGTACGCCGGCTGTCGAGCAGGAAGCTCGCATCGTTGTCCGAGATGAGCGGATGCGCCATGGTCTGGATACCGTACCGCGCAGTGATTGCGCTGATGGTGTTCGGACCACGAACCGAGGTCGGAGCCTGCGTGTACTGGCTCTTGGTCACGCGCTCAGCATCGCCCCACGAACCACCACCCGTGATGAGCAGCGACGGCTCGAACGAACCGGTGAGAACACCAGACTCGTTGACGGTACGACGAAGCAGCTCGATCAGCGCCTCGACGGTGGCCTCAGCGAGGTCAGCCGGGGTCGCGAGAACGTTCGACGCCGTGCCCAGCGTGGTATTGCCGAGCGGGTGGTCGTTCGCGATGAGCGCCTTGCCATCGTACTTGGACGGGTACGAACCCGAGAACGCGCGGTTGAACATGTTGAAGATCATCACCTTCACGGTGTGATTCAGCACCTCGACCATCAGACGCGGCCACAGCTCAATCTGATGCGCACGACCGTAGTCGCGAAGCTCCTCAGTGGCCTTCATGCCGAACTTATAGATGTCCGTGGTGACGATCGTCTCCTTGCCCTGGTTCGGGGTGTAGTACGTGTACTGCGCACCCTCATTCGAGCGCGGAGCCGTCGCGAAACCGAGGTAGCTCTCGCTCACACGGTACCGATCCGTCCCCGACAGAAACGTCTGCCGCACCAGCGGAAGAGCCTGATCAAGCTGCGAATCCCACTCCTCGAAGAAGTACGCGCGATACCGCTCGTCGATCTCTCGGAGAAATGCCTCGATAGTAGCCTTAGCCATTTGTTTCCTCCCCCTCTCTCTTCTTGGTTAGCGAGCGGTCGGCTGCACGTATTAGACGTGCTGCGCGATCTTGACCCGGAGCTTGTTCTTGCTCTGCCAGCCGGGCGTCCAGTCCCCGGCGAGCACCGACCCGTAGTAGGTCGAGCCATCGCGCAGCGGGTCCATGTACTGCCCGATCGCCAGAACCTTCAAAACGTTGACCGCCGTGGCATCCAGGTTGGCGTAGAACGTCGAGCTGGAGACCACCAGATCGCACGTATCACCCACCTCGGCCTGAAGCACCTGCGCGACGTTGTCCGCCTGACACTCGAACTCGGCGTCCGGGTCATCGTAGACAAGCATCTCGTCGCCCTCGGCCGAGCTGGTGCAGTCGCGCGCAGCGACACCGAGCAGCGGCGTGCTGGTCGCGTCCGCGAGCACAACGTAGCCATTCGCATCGACAGCCACGGGGTCACCGATGGCGATCGTCTGCGACGCCGCGAGGGGGTACCGCTCGATGCGGTCATTCTTAACACAAACGAAATCGCCCATCGTTTTTCTCCTTCAGCCTTGGCTGTTACTCGGGACCCATCACCCGGGGGGCACCCCCCATGGCCAGGGACTTGGCATCAGCGCCCACCGTCACGTTGACGGGCTTTTCGGGCCCATGATGAATGAACTCGGCATTCTCACGCGCCTCACGAGCAATCGTTTTCGCGTGCTCCGAGGGTGCCTTCGAACGATCGAGCTGCTCCGCCGTCTCCAGGTGGAAGTTACGCACCTCGTGAGCATGATCGTTCGACCGCAGCATCAACACCAAGCCCGACACTTCGAGATTCGGAAGTCGCGAATCCCACTGCTTCGGGAAATCGTATCCCTCCGCGATGCACTGCTGGATGCGCTCATCCGACTTGACCACGAACCGCGGCTGGAGTTGGCCCCCGGCCGTGTAATCGTGATTACCGTAGCGACGTAAATCGAAACGATTGGCGCGACCGTCCAAGATGACGGGCATCGAACTACGACTCTTGATCTTTTCCGCAATAGATTCGCGGAGGGTGGGCTCCTTGGCCGAAGCCGGAGCCTTATCAGTGTTATTGTCAGCCATCTATTTCTCTCCCTTACTCGCGATTCTTGCGCTGGATTTCGAGGCTTTTCAGAAGACGCTTCTGCTTTTCCTCGTCGTTCGGGTATCGGCTCTTGGCCCAGGCCTTATCCTTCTCACTCTGCTCATCATTAGACGGAGCCTTGCCGCGAGAACCACCGCCAGAGGGGCCCGGCGGGGCAGGAGCACGCTGCTGAGGCGCTCCCTTTTCCGTAGTTCCGATGGCCCGACCGAACACGGGAGCGTATTTTGCGTCGGCAGCCACCCTTTTTGCGAAATCGCTGAAGCTCTCCTTCTCGGGATCGAACTTCTTCACGATGACCTCACCGAATTCCGGATTAGTCAGCCCATGATCCGCCACCAACTCATTCACGAGTCGCTGGGTCTTGAGCTGCGCCTCCAGCTCCGAAACACGCGCATCCGCCTTGGCACGAGCACCTCGCTGCTCCTCGACCTCGACCTTGACACGGTCGGACTCAGAGAGCTTGGACTTCTCCTGCTCCTTCTTGTAGGTCTCGAACTCCTCAGCCTTCTTCTGAAAGTTCTGAACGGTGCCGCGCAGGCGCTCGTTCTCTTTCTTCAGAGCCTCAAAGTCTTCGGGCTTGATATTGGTCTTGTCAGAGGCCGCCTGCTCGGAAGCAGGTTTCTCGGCCACAATCTCTTCCGCGGTCTTGGGCATGCGAGTCTCCTCGTACGTCTGGTTATTGACCCGGCCAGCGTCCGGGATGAGGGCTCCGGCATCCACGCCGCGAGCAACGTCCTATACTGTAAACCGAGCGCTCGCTCGGTGTCAACAACGAAATCGTTTCACCCATAGATTTTTTGAACTATGATGTCCAGCAGTTTATCTGCTGCTGTGTTCAGTTCCTTGTCTCCGGGCTCGAACATGTCAGGGCGACCGTTATCCACCGCAGCATCCGCGGCTTCAGAGTTTGCAGCCGAAGCGAAACCGAAAGCCAGAGGACCGCTATCCATCAGGTCGAAGTACCTCCAGTCTCTCCAAGCCGCACCCTTGTTCTTGAAAACGAAAAGATCCGACACCAGCCCCAGCTCCTTACGGTACTGCTTGTATCCCCCGATATGGAATGAGTACCAACCTCTAACGGGTTTCCGTTTCGGCTTCAGGATTCCCGGTTCCACCACCAACGGGCTTGTGCTGTACCCATTGAGAACGCCACTAGCTCCCTCACCCCGAGTAGAAACACGCTCTCGAATGGCGTCTCTCATATACACGGCGATGCTAAGGCGATAGGCGTTGCGAACCAGAAGAGCTTCTGGAACCTGTTTCCACGTCATCTGGAATCCCATTGCAACCCTTCCTTCTCAGCCTGCGTACGAGTAACAGGAACGAACACGTGCCTACACCCGTACCCGCCACACAACGTTCTCACGTTCGGTGACACATATGGATGCAGAGAAGGATGATTGTTTAACTCCTCCACGCCATTGTCTGTGTACGCCTGCTTGGCATCCAGCACCTCAGCACAAAAGAGCCGATTCTTCAGATCCCTTGGCCCAGCATATTGCCAACGATGATTGTCCATCCCCTCAGCCAGGGAGGCCATGAACAGGCGGTCGTACATAGTTAAGGAGGTATCCAAATCCCGAATGAAATCGGCTATCCCCTTGCTTAGCGCTTGTTCGATAGCTTCGATGAGGTCTTCTCCAAGAAGACCACCGATCTTGCCTTCTGCCACGCGCGCACGAATGCTCGCAGCAACAAGATCAATCCGTGCATACGAGCGGGAAACGATTTCTTCGACTGGGACTTCGGCGGAACCCTTCATCCCCTCCTCTAGGAGCTGCCGGCGACGATCAAAAGGCATCCGCTCGATGACGTCATCGAGAATCGAATGAATAATCAACAGCCACCATGTGATCTCGTTCTTCTCAATGTCCTCGGCGGTAGCCTCGTCGAGGATGCGCTGGGTTAGATCATCGACCCTCCCCAGCTCCTTCTCCAGGAAGGCGTCAGCCGACAGTGCTAACGCCTCAAACATCTGCTGCATTACTCACCCTTCCCAATGACATTGTTGCCAGAGGCCGAGGTGGTGTTCCCTCCAGTCTTATCGGCAGGACGGTCTGGATTAGTGGGGCGATTGCCGCTCTGCCCGAGTCTGGGAGGCCCACCAGCTCTCTTCATCTCCAGAAGGGAGGGGGGTCGCTCAGCCTTGTTTCGCGCACGATTCTCATCAACGATTTCCTGAGCGCGCTCCACGGGAATCTGCCGCTGAGAAGCCACGATATCGGCCGTGGTAATGACGTTCATCTCCAGATTCATCTTGTTGGTGGCGGCATCGGCCATGGGGTCCGTCACAGGCGCCAGCTCCCCAAACTGAACCAGAATGCGTACCTTCTCCGACTCCGGAATGTTCGGGTTATCGAAACGCGCGATGACAAGAAACTGTTTGCCTTCCGGGTTGTGATAGTTCCACATGATACCGGTGATCCAATAGCTCTCGCGCTCGAAAGGTACCCACTTCGGGAACTCGACAATACGACGTTCCGCCAGTGCGATCCTCCCCTGCGCCCGGGAGGTCCCGGACTGCACCTTGGTCTCCGGATCCACCAGCTCAGGATCAATCTGATGAAGGCGCGCGGCCGTGCGCATACCCTTGATAACCGCTCCCTGACTCTCTCCGATGGGCGCCGCAGGATGAGCGAATGACAACTTCGCCTGAGGGTCACGAAGGATGACAGGCGCCGCCGCGCTATATGGGTTGGCCTCAACTTCCTCGACGTCCGTGCCGCTGAACACGGGAATAGCGAAGCCCTGAAATTCTTGCGTGTGTGTGACGCCAGTCATGCCACGATCGAACACCTGATTCTGCTGAACCAACGCATCCGAGCCTGCGTCATGCACGTGCCCCGTGATCTTGTCGTGAACCACGAGAATGGGTTTGACGGGACGCCCGGTAATAGAGTCCGTGTACGGATTCTCGTTCACGCCTTCTTCAAGCATATCGAGATCCCGAAAGGGAACACATTCCTCGGTCTCATACCACCAATACTTGCCCCACCAGCACTGCCAGATGATCTTGGAATCAGGCCTGGACTTGGTCTCCCAATCGAGATCCTGTCGCACCGCAACGAAACAGTTGGGGTGCTGAAGATCCCAAGGGCGCTTCTTATCCGGACAGACGTACACGTCCTGAGGCTGAAGGTTCGTCTTGACGATGCGCTGGTTGTCTTCATCGTACGAAATCTGTTGAAACGCCGTAGCAAACAAACGCGTCCACTTGCAGAGCTGATCCGCCTTGGTATCGTGCTCCGCGGACTCGTACACGTCATTCAGAATCTGCGTCGCCTCGACCTCGATGCGTTGGTTGTCTTCATCGTACGAAATCTGTTGAAACGCCGTAGCAAACAAACGCGTGAGCTGATCCGGAGGCTCAGGAGGAGGAGGCTCCACCGGCTTAGGCTTCGGAATGCCATCGGGACCAACTTCCATCTCGGGAGGCTTCTCGGGACCGACAAGCGGAAGTTCCACGAGCTTGACAACGCCCTTCAGAACCTCACGCTTCTTGGGAGGAACCGAGTACACGATACCCGTGTTGTCCACAACCACCTGAGTGAAGTTGACAACCATCGGCTTCACGATGGTGTTCTCGGTCGCGTCGGGAAGCATGGCTCGAATATCATCCCACCCCGAGCCTCGATGAGCAGTGCGCCACAGCTTGGGCGTGATGTACTGCTTCCCCTGCAACACCGCCGGGTCCTGCACAACCTGATTTACCTCGTAGTATTCGAACCGACGGCGCATCTCGTGCGCGTACTGCCCGCTCATCCACTCGGTGTAGGAGTCATGCCCTCTGCGCGCCTCGGCAAGGCCTTCAAGCTCGGGGAACTTCTCCAGATCGTACTTGATCACGCGCGGAGACATCTTGAATGCCTTGCGCAGGGTATCGATGATTCCCATGTTACTCCTCCTCAGCCAGCCGCTTGTGCTTCACTTTCTGCGGTACATTGGCACCCAGTTGAACCTTGCGATACGCGCCGTACTCGTTATTCATCAGAACGTAATGCACGGCATCGATGCTGTGTTTCCACTCGTTCTTGGTCTCAACGGTGATCTCGTCAATGAAGTGACCCTCAAGGTCTTTCACTTCCTTGAAGGCGAAGTTGCGCAACGAATTCACAATCCCACGAACCTTACGGGAGCGGGGGAGCAGGGCTCTGTTGATGAACAGCTTCTTCTCTTGAAGAAGCATCGCGATCACGTCGAGACGAGTCAGCAGTGCTCCGGTGTTGGGAATCTGATAGCACTTAGGCCGGATCCCCATGACTCTTTTGATAATGTCCGCCACCGACTCCTTGCTCAAGGCATTTGAATGCCTCTTGTGAGAGTCCTTGGGATCGGACGAGAACGTCTTGATGTTCCCCAGACGGTATCCGCGCGACTTGCACTCGGCCAGAACTTCCTCAAGTTGCATGCCCTCGATCACGATCTCATCGTATAGCATCCAAGCATCATGCACCTGAGACTTACGCATCATCACCAGCGAGCCCGATGCCCAACCAGGATCAAGCCCCAGATGCCACATAAGATGCGGATACTTGCGGGGATTCATATCCATCTCGACCAGATGGACAGACTCATCAAACGATTGCGAAAATCGCTGACCACCCACACCCTTGACCCATTTACCGAACACCTGCATGTCCACCATGAGCGGGGAGGCGTGAGCCGCATCCTCGAAGAACTCGGGCTCCAACATCGGATTGGAGAGTGCAGAGTCCGTGAACGCATCGACATCGGGGCGAGGCTCCCCGGTCGTGGGGTCGAAGAACACCTCGTACAAGAAATGACTTTTCTCGGGCGTTCCCACTACGCACACGTGCGACTCTATCGCCCGAGGATCACGCACACGCTGATTGGCACGAGTCCAGATCCCCTGGTTCGTCAAGAAGGTGCCCTCGTCGATGTACACGCCCCCGACGTCGGCGGAGATGGCGGACTCCTCGTCATGCAAGCCATAGAAGCTGTACACGATGCCACTTTTCATTTCTTGACGTCGTTCATCCTTGGAGTCGAACCATCCGTTCCTATGCTTGCCGGTGGGGGCAGTAATCTGCCTCCCGATGTGCGTCTCGAACGCGGAGAGCATACCACGGAAAGCGGGGGCCAGACGATTCGTAATATACCGGCTGTGCGGAGCCGCCATGATCAAGCGCAGGGGGTTGCCCTTCCAGTCGCCGGCCAACTCCCCTTCCCACCAGCCATCCTGCTTCACACCATCCATGATGGCTCGGGTCGCTAGAATCTTGGACTTGCCATAGCCCGCTCCCGTAAATAGCCCGACGCGGCGCTTCTTGGCCTCCAAGAATTTCGCTTGTCCGTCCCAGATCATGAACTCCGCAAACTCCTCCTCGAAGTCGAAATGCGGAATTTTATTGGAATCCAGTCCTTCGCTCATGCTTCCTCGTATGCGATGTTGTGTTCCTTAGCCACAGCACGTGCCTCATCGAAGCGGCGAAGACGCTTGAGCGCCTCGATCTTGCGCTCGGGCGAAGTATGACGCACCTCGAACACGATATTGGCCCTCTCAGGTACGTCGGCGGCCTTCTGCTTGTGCTTCTTCTGCGCATCCAGCCGCAGGTATTTCACCTTCGCCAACTCCTTGTTGGCACGAATGGCCACGTCGAAACGCAGAGACAGTTCCTTGTCATCGACCTTGGTCGGCTTCTTGGACGGAGGCTCGATGGTGTCTCCCATCTCGACCACCTCTTCCTTGGTCCACGACTCGGCGCCGAACCCTTCGACAGCCCTGCGTGTAGCAAGACGCGAAAGAATTTCCAACCGCTCGACGGCTTCAGAGAAGTCACCCAGAGTGCTCTGATCTACGTTCAGCGCTTGTCGGATATCTCGCGGGAGATTGTTATGCCATGCGTCGTCGTTCGCCATGTCTTCCTCCGTGCGGTAGACGCACGAGCTTGACTTTATACCCCAAGATGGGGTACATAGTCAAGAGAGGCGAAACATGCGAATCAAATACAGTAATGTGAAGGGTACTCGCCACTTCGGCGCCCACTTCAATCGAAAGGCCTACTTCGCCATCTTGCCGTGGATGCGAAACTCTTTCGTGTCAGGACACTATGTAGTATGGGCCCCAGAGAACCTGCACTACATGACAACGACACTGGCCCGAACAGTAGGCTTAGAAGCGTTTCGTCTTCCCTTCCAGGTCAAACTGGGAGCGCTGAATCCCTACGTGTTCAAGCAGAAAAACGAAGCTCTTGTCCTGGGGGATGCAGTAGTCTTCGGCGATAGAACCAACGTCACCTTGGCCCCGGAGCGCCTCCTTAGGGGTCGTGCCCTATTCAGTCGTCAGTCGCTCGAATACGAGAGGCCTGCTGAAACGTCAGAGGAGGAACTCGTTCTCGTTGTCCCAAGAGCCAACGCATCCCCCAAGGTGACGAACAGGGAATGAGCTTTTCCTTACCACTACCAGCTTTGAAAGGACGAGCGCGATAGAGCGGTGTATCCCGAACGTACACCACTCCTCCCCTCTCCTCGGCTTCTGGGACCTGGACAGCCTCCGGATGCAGGTCTTCGAGAAGAACCCGAGGGTAGGAGCCCACGTCGTGGAACGAGTTGGCGATACGTTCCAGCACCTCATACACGTCACACGGCTGCTCGGGAGGGTGCTCCACCAAGGGTGAATTAGGAGACACCCAGTCATCGAGGAACTGATCCGTAGACGCCTCCAGAGGCATGCCCTTGAGGGCATCGAAACCTCCAGAGAGACCGAACCAATTCGACAGAATAGTTCGGACCGGGCTGACCACTGGCGTGGGTAGAAGGATCCCGTCGCGGTAGATCCAGAGTCGGGACGCCCCAGGGAACCCCTGCCACTGAAATAGATTCATGTCCGCCGGCTCCAGAGAGCCCGTGTACATGAGACGGGCCAGAATCCAGGCGAAGTCCCACCGCTTTCGCTGGATATAAGACTTCACCCAGGCCTCGATCTGCTTCAATGGTAGCGTGGGCATGTCCGAACCCTCTGTATTGAATCGCGAGTAGTCCGGGTACGGCGTACGAATGTCGTAAACTCCTCGGTTGTCCATGTCCACCAAGAACGGGACGGTGGGCATCCGAGGGTTGACAATCAAGGCCTTGAGCTGTCGATCCAACTCTTTGCGTTCTACGCCTCTAGGACTAGGAGGACGTCTTCCAACGGCAAACATCGGATACCCCCTTCGAACTCGATGAACTCCGTAGCTCCGACCCCCGCATGTGTCGGAAACATGACACGGTCCCCGACCTTGAGCCCATCCGAGTCAGTACCACGTGGAAGCTCAATCACGACGCCCAGGGTTCCCTGTCCGTGCTGTGTCAACTGTTCCAAGCCCACATAGGTATGAATTCGCGAGCCGGGCCGTGCCTGGACCTCGTCCTTCTTCACCATGACCCAGCCAGGCGCTGGAAGCATGTCGAAGCCCTCGGGCTCGTCCAGTGGCTTACCAATGGCACAAATTTCGTCGTACCGGAGCGCGATGAACCGGGAGGCCTTGTCCTGCTGGGAACCCGAGACCGCGCGCGCCGCGAGCACCATACCGACCTCGATCTTCTGTGCTTCGAAGGTCGTGTGAAAGTTGCGCTCGATGGGTTTCCCAGGCTGGGGACCATTCCAGCACCCGCCGGTCGACAAACAGCGAAAGCGCCATTCGTCCGGAGAAAGACCAACACGCCGCACTACGAATCTGACCGCGTTGACATACTCCTGTTCCGTCGTCTTGTTCGAGACGAGCAGGAGACCACCCGGGCTGAAACCCTTGGAGTCGACCCAACCAAGGCCCTCGACGAAGACCTTGTTGGTCTCCACGTACTTCTCACAAATGACATAGCCCTTCACGGGCCGGACCCTGTCCTCTTCGAAGACAGCGTCGAGATAGCGCACGTCACGCATGTAAGGCTCCAGGGAAATCGTTTCTTGGGGCGCTGGCAGGCCTCGAACCTGCAACCTTCCTCGCCACACGAGGATGCTCTACCCACTTGAGCTACGGTACGCCATGTACGGGCGTTCCACCCGGTAGCACGGCCTTCCTTCCGGACCCGTGTTTCAACCTTTGCATGTCCCTGCCTTTCGCACCCTATATGGACCGGGTCGGACGCTCCTGGTACGCCAGGACGACGGCTAAAGCCTTGAGGGCGCCCTCCAAACCATGCACCGGATTTCGAGGGGCCGGCTTAGAGCCGGTCCCCCACGCTCACGATCGTGAGACCCTCAGAGTCCCAGCGCTCCTGCCGCGCCTTGAGCGCGTACCCGCCCCCGCGGACCTTCGAGAAGAAATACAGGGACCCGTCCTTGCTCTTGAAGGTGATGCCCTCGCACGCCTTCGCCGCCTCGGCACACACCGCTTTGTACCGCTTCTCAGCCTCGTTGAAGGCATCCTGCGCCTCCTGAAACGTCTCGCGCGCATCCAGGAACTCGTTCACTGCCACCTTGGCGCCCTCGATCTGCTCATTGTTCTCAGCCATCGCTACCTCTCAGAAAGGGATTCGTAGGTCCTACCCAACAGGAGTTTGAACTCTACCCTCAATTGTCTTCGGTCGTCAAGCCTTTGATGTCGAAACCGAAGAAGGACTTCTGCCCGAACAGCTTGTTGCGCGCCATCGCCACCATCCACTGTGTGTTCTCACAGTAGTAATGCGGCAGAGAACACAACACATGCCTGACCTCTTGAAGGCACACCTCCTCATCGGTCACGCTCTGTACGTTGTAGACACTCGGGGAGACCGCTGCGAAGCACCCGATCCTGAACTGGTACTTCTTACTGGAGAAGATCCCAAATTGTTTCCAGTCTGTGATCTCGACCCCGGTCTCCTCTTTGAATTCACGGATCATCGAGTCAACGATGCCGAGATCCGTATCCTCGACCTTGCCTCCGATACCGTTCAACAGCCCGGCCGCCCACTCTGGTCGGTTCTTGCGGATGAGCGCGACGTGTTTAAAGGTGGGGTCGAACACGAACCCCAGAACGTGCGTGTAACTCATTCACCCCTCTTACTTAGCTTCGGTGCGTACGCGCGATGGTGCGCGGCAACCAGAGCCTCCACCGTCTCGATATCGAAAGCGATATCCTCGTTCCTCCACGAGAACAGGATTACGTCCTTGGTGAATTCAACAGGAACACGATGTCCACCAATCGCCTCGACGGAGCGCTTAACGATCGTGTCCTCGCGAAAAGTATTGGCCATTACCGAGTCACCTTCACGGGAAGCGTATCGTGCTGGTACATGCGGTTGACAGCCTCCGCGTACGCATTGCACGCCCGAGCCTGACGAGGCATACCAGAACCCGACATCGTTCCTTCACGGAAGACCGCCTCGGGCAAGTGGAAGGTGTCGAAGTATACCGGCATCTTGAGTTGATTGGCGATCTCCAACTCGCCAACGGCCCCATCCGAGAGCTCCCAGCCGGGGCACATGATGACCGCATCACATCGCCGCATGACTTCCAGCGTCCCTTCTATCCAGAAGTCATAAGTGACTTCACTGGCCGTCCGATCGAATCCCGCCGTGTTCATGTGCGGAATGATCGGATACCAGCCCTTACGCACCACCACCTGACCGACCTTGGCCGCCGCCTGGATGTTGAGATCGACTTCCTCAGGAGTCTTACCGGTATACGCACCGGCCACGTACATGAGCCTCATTTCTTTCCTGCTTGTTCCCCGAGAGATTGCTCATCCACTTCGAACCCAGGGAAATCGATTCGCGGGATGCTATTGCTGACGGGCAGGAGGATACGCCCTTTCGCCGTATTTACCCAGACCTGGGTAGCCCAAGTCTCCCCCTTCTCTTGTGGTTCACATGCCACAAGCTCGTCGATGGCCACGACCTTCTTCGTTACCGGGTGCGTGACCTGTTCCGTAAACGCGTCGCCGTCGAGGCGGATGATGTCGAACACCCGGTCGACCGAGGCCGTTTTCTGAAGCCACGGCTGCCACTTCTCAACACGTTTGAGCGGATCGTCCGAATGGAAGAGCGCCAGAATCTCGGCATCGACAGCCGTGATGGGAGGGGTCACATCCTGGTGAATGGGCGGGCGTCCCTTTCTGTCTTCGAGGATGGGAATGTGCTCGTTCCCCGTCGTCCACGTGTAGGCTGCCGGCTTGACGATAGACGTCTTGACGCTGGGGTCCTCACTCCATTGCAGGAATTGTAAAAACCCAGCGAATTCATTTCGCGACAACTTCGGCATCCCCTCTGTCCGGGATGGGGTATTGAACCTCTTGAAGGGCCGCAGCCGGTTCATGAGAAACTGGAATCCCAACATCTCGATGACGTTGGGGTTCCAGTGCATCGAGGCCTCGCCCTGCGTTTGCAGGAGGTCCGCGTACACGTGCATGGCCTCGAAGGTGCCAGTGCGATCGAGAACGAACCTACGCCCCATCAGGGGCGAGGCTCCTCGAACGCGCCGATCTCTCTTGACGTGCTTCACACGCACTTCGGCACCTCCAGTGCCAGGAGAACTGCTTTCATGTCTTCCTGCCTGAACATCCGCCTGTCGGGGGACTTGGAGACGTAGTGACGCCAACTCTCCCACCCAGTGAAGTTGGCGAACCTCTGCTTTCTGTTCACTCTCGCTACACTAGGGTGTTCCAGTGGGCTCTCGTGCGGAGGTTCCGCTGTAGCCAAAGTGTTGTACAAGACCATGTCGGCAGCTAGATCCCGAATACCATCATGTGTGACATAAGACACGCGGGCACATCGCGCAGCCGAGATGGGCGCTAGGCAATTGCGAATGTCTGCGTTGGCCGCAGTCTCACGTTCCTCCTCGGTGATGTACGGAAGGTGCCAGAGACGCTCAACCGGAGAAGAAGTGTCGAGCCCCTCACGAATCAGTTTCGCCAGACGCATGAATGAGGGCTCGGCGTCGGGGTGGTCCCTCAGCGCCAGAAAGTGAGGCCAGTAATCCGCCGTGGCCGTGATAAGGGTCACGATGGTGCTATACGGTTCCAGGATGCGATTTACCCACTGCTTGTGAACCTTCAATTCCTTGAGGCGCATAGCCGCCTTGACCGAGGCCTCACGAATATCCCTCCACACAAGATGCGCCTTGAGGGCGTCTTCGATAGGCAATCCTTCCCCTGCCTGCATGCCTTTCTTGTTCAGACCGAAGTCCTTCGGGTCGGGCACGACTTCGTGGTCGTAGAGTCTCTTGATGAGGCGCTCGACAGGGATGGCGCGAGACGACTGGGCGTTGCGCGAGAATTGCCGGTGCGTCATCACCTCGGAATGGATGTACCTCGGGTACTCCAACTGGAGGGTGGAAATTCGAGCGCCCTGCGGGCTGACCGAATCCGCCACCATTTTCACATCGACGTAGATAGACATACGTGTCTCCTCAAACAGTTCGGGCCCTTATACAGGGCCCGAATCTATTTCTCAAGCGTCGAAGTCGCGAAGGGTCTTGCCTGCGCGCCGTGCCTTCCAGCGCTTGGCCAACTCCTCGGCCTCCTCCTTGGTATGAGGCTGCTGGGCCTGGATGTAGCGACCCAACTCCTGAGCCTCCTGCTCGGTCTCGCACTCGATCATGAGATCAGGACCACCGCTCAACGGAAACAACTGCGCGAACAACTTGTTCAGGAGATCCGGATCGGCCTTCACCCTGCTCGAAAAGTCCCCGGAGTTGGGCGCCTTGCTCTTGGCCTTGACCGGCGCGATCGGGTGCTCACGAGTCGGACCGTACACGGGGATGTGGTTGTCCCCGCGCGCCATGTTGATCTCCACGGTCAGATCGAACACCTCATCGCCCTTGTACTCCATCTCGATTTCGATCGGCCCCACCACCTCGTGGAACTCCGCCTCGACCTTGCGCAGGAGTTTCTCCGCGTGCTCGCTGGGGTGCTTGAGATAGACCCGGAGGGCCTCGTTCTCACAATCCTTGAGCATCTTCTCCTGGTACAAGACCTCACCCCGGAGTTTCTCCTCGATGGACGTGATGTTCTTGCCCGTCGCGGCGTAGGCGTTGATGAGCGCCATGAACACGCAGGCCTGAACGTACGAGGACTCGAACGCCGGTCCCTTCTGCTCCTGCTCCGCGAGGGCGACGAAATACATGGCGGCCCCGGCGCAGGTCCCGACATCCCACGGGTTCTGACCACGGTCCAGGAGCGCCAACTCGGCCCGGCGAATGTTCGCCAAGAACTCCAGATCACCGCTCTGGGGGCCCCGGTAGAACGCGGCCTCCACACCCTCGAACATGTCGAGCTGCGCGTCGATACGGTCGTGCAAGATCAGCTCGCCGATCACGCGGTCGCCGAGGGCGTGAAACTGCTTCACCTTCTTGGCGTACCAGAGAGGGCGCACGGTCTCAGCGGCCTCGCGAGCGCGCTCCACGATTCCGGCCTCCCACGCGGCCCGCGCCGTACGCCCGGCCTGCGACGGCGGCGGATCCATGACCTTATAGCCGGGAACCATCCCGAGCAGCTTCTTGACCAGGGGCCACGCCCCCATGCAGCCGATGTTCTTGTGCCACGCTTCGTTCATGTCGATTCTCCTTGGAGTGCTTTTTGTCCTCTCTGGACTTATTGCACCATTGCGTACAGGATGTACGAACTGAGAGTCAGATTGTCCAGCAGGAAAACGTGAATTTTCGTAAACACGTTACCCCTCGATCCGGAGATCGAGCGGGACATCGTTGGCGGACTCATGGACCGCCGCGCGCCACTTCCAGACCTCCTGGACCTTCGCGGACGTCCCGACCTTCAGAGGGATTCCCAGACGTCCCTGGAGCTGCCCCGGCACGGGCACGTCGTAACCCTGCCCCTCGATCCACGTATCCAGGGCGACCTCCAGCGTATCAGCGCCATCCTCCCCCTCCTTTAGAGGGGCCGTGAATTTGAGGTCGGGGAAGACATAGGTACGCGGCCCGGTCTGGATCACCGGGAAGAGCACGGTCGTGTCGGGCACCGAACCGTCCAAGTTCGCGAACACGCACCCGACGTCGAGATGGGACACGACACTGCGTACGGATTGCTCCATGAGTTGCTCCATCGGAGCGAACGGCGCCGACTCCTCAGTCACGGGCTGATTCTTGTAGACGAGCGGGAACGAGAACTCGCCCACGCCTCCGTCCTCCTTGAAGGACTCTTCAGCCAGCGACTGGAGGGCAGGACCGGGCTGGAACTGAACAACACAAACGAGGGCTCTCTTGGACATTAGATACTCCATCGCGGAGGGGGAACGTGTTCATCGCGAGTGCGATGTTTCGTACAGGAACGTAGTCACACGGACAGGAGGAAGCAAGTAATTTCTACATCACAAATCGCTAAGCATCTTGGTGACCGACTCCAGCTCATTCTCCTTGCGCATTCTGTAGTGCTCTTCTCGATGACAGTTAGCACACAGAAGAATGCATTTCTTCAACTCCCGTTCGATCACATCCCAGGCTCTGTTGGTGCTCCCGATAGCGAGGTCCTTGTGCTCAGGTTCGGTATGATGAAACTCCAGAGCATCGGGGCACTTGTTGTATCCACAGCGTATGCAGTGCCCCCCTAAAAACTCTAGGGCTCTTTTCTTCTGCTTCCTCTTAGCCCGGAGCACGGCCGAGGACCGACATTGAGGGCAGTACCACTTCTGACCACCAAGCATGAACCGCACCAACCCATGAACATCACATCGTTTTTCCACGTTCACCTCCACACAAAGGAGCACATCCTAGCAGGATTAACGGAGTCTGTTAATTCCTTTCCGAGGGGCCGGCGCCGGCTCTAAATGCACTCCACGGGAAAGTTACAATGCGTAAATGCACTTATGGTCTCAAAGATTCCGCCTACTTACGAGGCAGAAGGGGCTCGCGACCGCGCCCATGGCGGGGAACCCCTAAATGCACCGAGAAAAGCACTGTGATTCTCGGTAGTTCGGAGACGAGTGCATTTGAGGTTTCTGTAACCCGCGGCGCAATGCACTTAGATTCCCCTGTACTTCCGTAGGGTTAGCCGACAAGTGCTATAAATTAAGTGCATTATCCCGATTACCTTCCTGAGAAAGTTGGGAGCTGCGGGCGTCGGTGGTTAACGTATTACGTTAATCCCATTCTCCGTACGTGTATGGAGGGGAACGGGATAATGCACTTGTTTTAATGCACCAGAGTCCTCATCCCGGCCTGGGGCGCGGTCGCGCCGAGTGCATTTAGGTTTGGGTTACAGAAACCCTAAAGGCACTTAGGTCCCAACTCCCCGTCTCCATTGGGCTTTCTAAGTGCATATGGGTTCGACCGCGCCCGAGGCCGCGGACATGTGTTTTCATTACCTAAGTGCCCGGAATGACACGAGCGAGGCTAAATGCACTTGAGGGTCTAGAGTGCATTAAGCCCAAGAATTGAACACCTGTCGTTTAATTCCGAGCCGGGGGCGTGTGTAATTCCTACACACTCGCCGGGAGCCCTTGAATCTAAATTGATGTGCTCCTCACCGAGCGCTTGCTCGGTCCCGATACACCATGTATGGTGAGGTCTGGGTCGAGGGCGTGTCTGCCGTTTAGGTAGTGAGTGAACGGAAACGGTCAGGCTCCTTGGGGAACGCGGCAGCGCCCTCGACCCGTTTTAGTCAATTAGTTTGCCTGACTGGAGGGCGTGTATGGCCAGACCTCGTCGACAACTGAAGGATCCAAACCTCGCCGTGGGCGTGGTCGAGCAGGGCTTCCGTGTGGGGCCGATCTGCATCGTGCCGGTGTTCCGGATGAATCCGATTACTGTCGACCCGGTCTTCTACATTGCCTTCAACGAGGATCACATCGAGGATACGGTCGGACCTGAGGAAACGGATGAGCAGTCGCTGTTCGTTGCCCAGGCGCGCAACTTCGGATGTAAGGTCGCCGCCGTCCCCAATGGCGGATACCGAGACACCTCGACTGCCGTGAAAATGAAGAGAGAGGGGATGAGTACCGGATTTCCGGACCTGATCGTGGCGCGCGGGATTCCTGCGGCCCTGGCCAAGGACTGGGAGGCCGCGAAAGCCAACAAGATCAAGAAGCCCAACTCGTGGGACGAGAAGTTCCGTCGAAACTGGAGCGGGAAGCCTGTCGCAATCGAATTCAAGAGGCGACACGGGCAACTCAATGACATCTCGGAAGCACAGTTGGAATGGCTTGAGGAACTGACAGATAGCGGGTGGGATGTGTGTGTCGCGTATGGCTCGGCGGCTGGGTTCGGCTGGCTGAATCACTTGGGCTTCTACACCCCACCCATCCGATGAGAGTTGTGCTGAAACTGTCGGCAGAGGTAATCCGTGCTGCCGTGGCGTTGGCCGTGAACGGGCGCGAGGAGTGGCATCCGTATCATGAGGTCTGGAAAACTGAAGGCCCGAGGCTGAGCAAGGTGTCGGGCAGGCTGGAGGTGAGGCTATGCCCGAGATCGTGGCGCGCGAGTCCAAGGTCAATCGAATTCTCAAGTCCCTTCAGGACTGGAAGAATGGTCCTCGGCCGCCGAGTGCGGCCGAATTCGATATAACGATCAAGCTGTTGATCGAGAGGCTGGAGGAGCTGGATGTCGGAGACAACGACTGGGACGAAGCGACCTAGAAAGAACAAGGTCTACGACCCGCTCGAAAAGAAGGGTGAGCGCGTGCGCTGGTTCGCTCACTTCGACGAGATTTCCCATAAGAAACACGCAGGAGAGGGGATGCAGGCCCTCTTTCCGGGCACCGAGGCTGAGGTCATCGACCTTCCGGTGATCGTGGCTGGGGTCATTCAACAGGCGCGCGAGGACGGGGTCGACCTGGGCAAGTTCGCTCGCATGGCAGCTAAGTTCGCTGTGCCTTGGCGGGCCTCTAGCTTGAAGGGAACGTCCGAGCCCGAGATCAAGGCGCTGGGCTTCCAGACGATGGGGGTTCGGAACAGTCTCCGGCCCGGGCTGCTGCTCGTGTGCTTGCTGCTGTGCCTGCACCGAATGCACGCCATTCACCACACCATGATGCAGTCGATTCGCGAGGGGGATGAAATCTCTTTCCGAAAGGCAATCCGTGCGATCCTGTACGGCGGAGATTGCTCCGTGGCCGATATTGAGGAATTTATTGAGGCTCAAGTATAGTGCCATAAAATACACTTATGGGTTCTCGCCTAATCCATGACTTCTGATTATGGATCGGGCGGGTGTTCTCACGTGTGTATTTTTTGCTCACGGCGGCCTCAGGCCTTGACGATCTCGTACGTGCATTTACTGTGAGGAGGGGAGACATGAGACGTGCTCATGCTCGAATCTCCAGTTTTTTCATGTTGTTGCGCAAATCGAATTTTCTAGGTAGGGGCCACGATTTCGGACAATGGCACGGGGGTTGCAGGCCTGCAATGGGCATGCCAACGCCTCTCGCTCTCGCTCGCGCTCTCGGAAATCGTTTCAGAACCGCGCTAGACGGCCTAGAATAAGGCTCCGAAGGGCTTTCGCTAGTGCAAGCCCTTGAAACTGTCTCCGCGGGCTCTAGCGCGCGGGCCGCGTTCGGCCTGAGAAACCCAGTGAACAGGAACCGATTAGAAGCTAGCAGCCCGGCTCCCCTACCATCGGCACGCTTGGGTTGACGGTCAAGGCCGTTGCTCCCCTGCTAGTGCGAAACCGTTTGCTTGCTCGGGCTCAAGTGAAGCTGCTAGCAGGTTCGCTTAGAACGCGTCTAGGAAGCGCTCTAACGCGTCGACTAGGGCAAGGCTACCCTTCCCCTACCCTACCACGCGCCCGGGCTAGAAACGCAAAGGGCCTGCTAGCCTTCACGGGTTAGCAGGCCTTGCGTCCGCACCTAGGAAATTAGAGGCAACGGCCGAACGCCATAGCCAAGATTAGCAACGCTGCAAGTATATACATGCGCGTAAGCCTCCCGAGGTTTGGAGCCCGCGCTAGCTAAGGAACCTCCCGAGTTAGCCCGGGCTAGTGTCCTTTGGCTAGGCAAGCGCCCGGTCTACAGCATCGCTCATGAGCGCACCGGGCTCCGTTGGATTGAGCGAGTAGAAGCTCGGCGCGTCACGCGTAACGTTTACCACGTCGCAACCGGGCTCATAGAGCGGGTTGACGTCGCATGCGCCGAGCATGGCGCCGAGCGCTAGCAGGATTCGAAGCATTGAACCTCCGGAGCCAGAACGTTGTAGAGTTGACCGTTGCGCGTTGATTCGCCCGGCTCAACTCGGGAGCCTTGCCATTGCGAGGCAAGCTCCCGAGTTGAGCCGGGCGAGAGGTTAAGCCCGATGATAACCATTAGCTACCCGCGATGATAGCGCTATCGTAAGGCTCGGGCTCGGGAGCCGTGCTCGGCGCGGGCTTGCTCGGGCGCTTGGCGCGCGGTTTCGGCTCGGGCGCTTTTCCATCGGCGCCGAGCTTCAGAACCGCGACCTTGCGGAGCTTGTCATAGCGCACGTTGACGCTACGCAAGCCCGCGTTGACAGCATCATCGCGGTTGGCATAGGAACCGCCCGGCGTCATGAAATCCTTTCCGGCGTTCCAATCCCGGATGATTTCGGCCGTCGACTTGTAATCGCGGCCGTAAGCGGGCGAAAGAGGCGAGAAACCGAACATAGAACCTCCGTTGACAGAGTAGGGGAATCAGGCTCACGTTCGCGCCACAAGCCCGAGCCCGAGCCTATGACGCGAAAGTGAGCCCGGGAGCCATGCTCCCGAGCCCGGTTAGATGAATTCGGCCGAGCCGGGCTTAAAGCCAACCATGACGGCCGCTTGCCCGAGCCCGGCTTTCAGCGTTTGAGCAACGCGCGCCCGAACCTCGGGCTTATCGTCGCCGAAAGCCTCTAGGATTCGCACGGGTTCGGAAACCGTGAAGCCCGAGCCCGCAACCCAACCGCCAAGCGCCTCGGATTCTGTATAGCCTCCGAAAGCGTTAGCGAACGCGGCTCGCGCCGAGTTATACCACGGTTCCAGCTCGCTTTCGGGAATCGGGTTCCCGAGCGGTCCGGCCGTAGGGAGAATGACGAAATTAAAGCCTTTCATGATACCTCACTTGAACGGGTTTCGGGCTCGGGCTCGGGCTTGAACCAAACCTGTTTACCGTCATCGCCCGCGATGGTTCCGTTAACCCAACGGAACCGGTATCCAAGCGCCCGGAGCCGTTTCCGTTCGCCCGCATCATTAAACCATGCGCGGGCTTGCTTCACGTTGCGGAAGCCGAACCGATATTCGCGGGCTCCGTTCCAACCCATTTGCATATTCCAAAGCAAATCCCCGGGAGGCAACGGCCGGTTAGCAAGCGTAGTATACAGCGTTGCCGGGTTGTGCCATTCAAAATTGGAGTAAGGACCATCGCCCGCAGCATTCTGTAGCCTCAGAATTCGCGCCATAGAACCTCTTTAGATTGAGAACAGGGTAAGGCTCAAGTGAGCCCGCTAGAACGCGTCTAACAGGCTCAATTGAGCCCGGGAGCATGGCTCCCGAGCCCGGTTGTCAACGCTTGAACCAAGGCCCGAGCATAAGCCCGGGCTCGGGCTCGGGCTCGGGCCCGAACCCAAGCTCGGAAAGGAATGCGGCCAAGCCCGGAGCCGGGTCGGAACCGCGCCATTGACGCGCCGAGCCGCTGTTCTGCCCGACCCCGCCGAGCGTTCCGAACGTGGTTTCGGGCATATTCTGCCCGTTCATAACCTTACCCTTGATTGCCATAGAGATTACCTCCGTTAGAGCCCGAGATAGGCTCAAGTGAGCCTGCTAGCGAAGCGCCTACCGTTGGCGGTCTCCGCTATCAGCGCTAGCAGGAACGCTAGCAGGCTCAATTGAGCCCGGGAGCTAAGCTCCCGAGCCGGGCGATTAGTGGCGGTTATGCGCCGCCTTGCGCGCGGTTTTGCGCTTGTGCGCCGCCTTGCGCAAGTGTTTGTGGATACCGTGCGCCAAGCCCACGGAAACAACCGTGATAACGAACATCGCAGGGTTGCCATGGTCAAGCGCAAGCAACGCGGCTCCGGGCGCGAACGCCAAGCGGAACGTGTCAACCCAAGCGCGCCCGGGGAGCGCGCGCTTGACGACGGGAACAGGGTTCGGGAGCTTCATTGATTACCTCGGGAGTGAAGGGTTAGAGGTAGGGGAGGCGAGCCCAAGCAACGCGCCCGGGCTCTAGCAGGTAGGCTTACAGGCTCGCGTTAGCCAACGCGGCCGATTCGCCATACGCGAACGCGAGCCAAAGCATAGCGCTTTGACGGGTCGGAAAGCGGTTGTGGCGAAAGTAATAGCGAACGCGCGTCATAACGGCCGCTTTCAGCATCGCGCGAGCCGCGCTGCTAAGGCCAGTGCGCTTAGCCTCGCGCATATGGTCCGTGGTAAGAGCCGCTTCCCCGGCTTCGCTGAAATCGAAGCCCGTGCGATGGTGCTCTGAATCGTGCCACGCTTGGAACATATTGGAGTCATACGCGTTGCCGAAGTAGTTATCAGCGATTGCGGGGCTAACGAGCATGCGCGTTGCGCTAGTCTCGCTCATGAGCCGCTCAAACGTATCGGGCGCGTTGTCGGTTGCAATCCACTTGAGCCCGCGCTCTTTCACGCGAGCCGCGAGCCAAGCCACAAGCTCGGCGCGCACGCTGTAGAAGGAACGGCGGAGCTTGTGCAGCTTCAGTGCGCCCGACTCGCGCCCGAGCTTGTGCGCCCGGAACGTCTCGCGCGCCATGACGACCGCGCCGATGAACAGGAAGGCCGTGAAGATGAAAGCCAGAAAGGCGAGAAAGGACGGGAACGGGAACGCGTACATTGGAACCTCATTGTTTGGGAAGCTGGGTTGGCGAACGGAACCGGTATCGGCTCAAGTGAGCCCGCTAGCAGCTAGCTAACAGGCTCAATTGAGCCCGGGAGCCATGCTCCCGAGCCCGGGTTCAATCGTCAGAATCGAACGGGTCGAAACCCTTGACCGCGCGAGCCGTGAACATCGGCTCGGGCTCGGGCTTGTGCTCGGGCTTGCTCGGCGCGGGCTTTAATTGCCCGAGCCAAGGGAAGGGAGCGATTTCGACCATGAAAGCGGACCATTCAGCATCGGTCGGATACATCTTAGAACCTCCGGAAACCGCTTGATTGCGGCTCATTAGAGCCCGCGTCGCTTGGCGCTAGGAATAAGCCAAGGGACAAAGACGCGGGCTCTAGTGAGCCGGGGAACGCTCGCCTAGGTTCGGGCTTGCGCCGCGAACGGGCAGAGAGTGAGCAAGCGCAATGCCAACGCGCCGAGCCGCTTGCGACCGTGCCGAAACCGTTTCAGTGTGCAACCGTTTGCGCACCTATCACGGTCGCAAGCGAGAAAGCGCTTTCGCTAGTGCGAAACTGTTTTCACACTAGCCCGGGCTCGGGCGCGTTCATACCTTCCTACTAGCCCGGCTCGGGAGCGTCGCAAACTGATACCGTGACCGAACAGTCGCTCGGCCGAAAGAGCAACTGCCTGGTCACGAAATCGATGTCGCGACCGAGCAGTCACTCGGTGCCCCGACCGGGCGCTCGCTCGGGCCCCAGCACGCTCCCCCAGAGCACCCGGTCCCTCCGATATAGTGGGATAATTTTTCTGATACGGAATGAATTTCGATACAGCGATACCCATGGCCGATTCGCGTTTCGAAACGAAACCGTTTTCGAAAAATTTGGTGGGATTTCAAGAGCTTGTTCTCCTGCACGAGGTCGGGCTGCGCAGCTTGTGGGTGAATCTGTACACACCATGTGTATTCTTTGCACATGGCGCGCAACGCCACGAACTTGTTGGAGTAGTTCGATTGCTAGGGCATCCATAAGTTCTGCTGATGATGAACTACTACTCACCTATTAATTCACTTATGAATTGGTAGTTCCCGGACGCCGGGTCCCAGAACGCGCTCAGAAGGCCCCAGGACGCGTCGAGTCCAAAGTGCGTAGGGTAGCCTCCCCTTCTGCCTGGACACGCCTTGCTGGGCCTTGGGGGCATGCGCCTGGGCAAGTTTGCCAGGGACCTCGGAGGCGGTTTGCTGAACCCTCTCAAGGGGCTCCCCGGGATCCCGATCCAGCTCCAATCCAGAAACGCAACGACCCCAGTCCCGCGCCTCGAACAGGAGCAGGACCAGGGTCGTGTGTAAGCCTTAGGACACAGGAGAGGGGAGGATGGAACGCGAATTCGTTACCCTACCCCCGTCATTACCCTCCCCCGGTATGTACAGGGGGGCGGGTGTTTTCAGGGGACGGGGCACAAATAGGGCATGGGCGGTTCAAGTCATGCACCCGTTTGTTGGGCTTATCACAGCAGGGTGCAGAGGCTTCTCCGGTACCAGCCCACCATTCCTCACCATGGGCGGAACGGCTCGGGATCTGCATCGGGCAGGTTGTCGAAGTCGTCCCTCATGTTGGCGAGGGTGTACTCCACTTCAGCGCGCTTGTTCAAGTACACGCGCGTGGCGTTCTTGTCGGCGGCTTGAGCTGCCACGTACTGCATCTTCTCCAGGTCATGTTGATCACTGACCCTGAAACGCAGCTCGGGTACATGATCGGCTGCGAGGCGCGTGCCCCAGTACTGATCAACACGGGATTCACGCCTCTGGCTGAACAGACCCAGAAGCTGTCGCGCAATCCACGGAGAGTTGATTTTGATCTCCATGGTCTTGTTGACCTCCGGGTGTTCGAACGAATCGGTTTTCATGATGCTCCTTTGAAGTGTTTCACTTCGCGTCCTTCACGACCTGTCGACACAGAGCAATCGTGCGCTGGTCTTGTTGTTCTTTAGCTTGCTGTTCGGCAGACTCAATACTCCGGCCTAGCATGACAGCACCAACGACCAGCATGATTCCGACTGCCACGAGTAGAAGCCAGGATGGGATTCTCACGTCCACTCCTCCCCCGTCTCGTCTCGCAGCATCTTGAACCACACCGAGGGCTTGAAGCGACAGCCACAAGCCTTGATGTGCCCCCCGCCGCCGTACTGGGTCGCGAGGTCGAGACAGTTGCCCGAGCCGGTCACGGAGCGGAACGAGACCTTGATCTCAGCCTCGAAATGGTCGTTGGTGTCGACCATCCAGCACACAGCGAAGTCGGCCGCGAAATCGTTTCCTGCGTTCTTCTCCTTCGCTTGGCGCGCGAGGTAGTTGCCCACCTCGGAGCTGAGGTCGGCCTCGCAGTTGACGACCGGCACGTTGCGGTAGCCCATGAAGTCCGACCACACGACGCGGTCGGCGGCGCGAGCAATCTGCCGTTCAGCGCGCTCGCGCATGACCTCACCGAGGTCGAGCACAGCAACAGGATTCGCGCTCCACTTCGCATGCAGTGCGTCGAGGTCGGCCAACGACTCCTCGATGTTGCTGATGCGCACCTTGGCGTAGTTGTAATGCAGGAAGTCTCGGGCCCGAGGGAGCTTGAACTGCCACAAATCGATGTCGCTGTGGTAGGCCACAATCTCTTGCGTGGCCTCGTCCCAGTCGTCCTTGACGTAGTCGCACAACCAATTGTAGGTCACCAGAGACCCGCTCATGGTCTTGCTCAGGTACGCCGCCCACTTGGTATCACCAAGCCGGTCGAACGCGCTCTTGTGGTGGTCGAGCAACTCGACCTCGGCCCCCGTGGCGTCCAATCGATCCATGTCCTCCAGCTCGAAGGAGATGTCGGTCACGAGGATGAGGTCCCACCCGCCCTCGATCTCGGGGAGAGGGGGAAGCGGTCTCCCGGCCCCGACCGAGAGAATGGTGCAGTCAGGAAATGCTTTCCGGACCAGCCATGTGCTACAGGCGCCGTCGAGGCACCCAGCATGTGTGATGTTGAGTACCTTGGTCATGCGCCAACCTTCATTTCGGTGAGGAGAGTAGGCTTGTTCAACTTTCCGATGTGTATCGCCTGCTCATCGAAGCCCTCCGTAGGGACAATGGTCAGGGCTTCTGCTTCGTCATCGGCAGTCACGAGTTGAGCTTCCAGATTCGCAAACCCCGAGGCCGGCTGAATGCGACCGATACGGCGTTTCCAGGTCACTAGGTAAGTCATGGTCTGTTCATGCCCTCAATGTATTGAATCAGACTCACCGAGCAAACACCACGGCAATGTTCCCGTAGGAACAAGGCCGCAATCTCTCGACGTTGCTCGAACGTGAGTCGCAACTCGTGATGAAGTGGTATGTTGATGGGCCGGCACGGAGGACCACTGTCCATTTCAATAACAGTGCCCCCGCGACTGGGATTGCTCTCAGGCATGTTGCACCAGTGCCATCACCAGACCAGTAACACCCAGCACGATAGCCGTGGCGAAATCCAACCACGCCGCGAAATACCATGGCTTGGAGGGATTCGTGGCGGGGTTGACGTCAACCACTCTAATGGTCTCGATGTAAGATTGCCCCTCCTGCCTCGTTTGGTGCTGAACGCTGATGTCATCGCGCCAAGTCTCCTGAAAGGTCGCCATGATGACCTTCGCCAGCCACAGGCCGACGAAGACGAGAGACCCAAGGAGGAAATGAATGTGCGTCATGCCGTAACCTCCTGCGCCGGCGTGAACCAGTTTCCGAGGAGAATCACGTTGTGGCCGTCGGGATCACTCTCGAAGAGACGCACACCCTTGGCGTTCAGGCCGAAGACCTTCCCGTTCTCGACAGCGAACTTCGGGAATTCGATTTCCTTCTTGAGCAGCTCGCGCTTCTCCTCCGAGAGGGCCATCTTGACGTTGTCGAACAGCACGCCGGGGTTCCGAGGCACGAGCTTGTACTCCACGAGCCGCCACGCCGCCTTCTTCTCGATCGGATTGCCCTTCCTGTCGAGCTTGGGCTGGCCGTTGCCGTTCATCCGGTACTTGACCGGCCTGGGCAGGTAGACGGGCTCCAGAGCGAGCGCAGGATGCCTCTTGGGCTGCACGGCGCACTCGTACTTGCACGCAGCCTGATAGAGCGCCACGACGCGCTGGAGAGCGTTGGCGGGCATCTTGAGCCGGGCCATCTGCTCCTTCAGCTTCACGGCAGCCTTGGCGAGACGACGGCGCCGGCTCTTGTTCTTGACCGGCGCCTTGGCAGGGTGCTGCTCGTCGACCATGATGACGTCGTTGTTGATGGACGCGACCTTGGCCGGCACTCGACGAGCCTCACGCTTGTCCTTCTGCTCGATCGCCTTGCGCTTCGCCTTGAAGCGCTCGTCCTTGGACTTGAGGTTGCGCTGCTTGAGAGGAACCAGGGGGATGCTCGTGTCGGTCAGCTCGTTGAACTGCTCGACGGAGATGGGGAAGTCGGTCTCGTTCTTGGGAATGCTCATCTGTTTCACTGCCTCCTGAATGGTTCGGGGTGCTGTTGTGCAGGAAACTTTCCTGCTGTCTGTGCAACTCGGTCTTACCGAAGCCGGCGCCGGTAAGCAAGATTTTTAATTCGTCCATTGCTGGCACACCTAGGCCTCTTCCGCGTGAGTAGCGTGCGAAGAAAGTCAACGCCTTGAATACCGCTCTTTCAGTCCCCTTTAGCCGGGAGAGTTGGTCAATCAAGGAGTCAGCGTACTCGTCCCAGGTCACGGTCGACTCGCGGTGTAGCCGCAGCCCGAGTTGACGAGGCCTTGCTGGAAGCGCTGGAAATCCTCAGCGTCCCAAGTCCCGCCGATGGTCGTCTTACCGTACGCGTGCGCGGCGTCGGCAATGTCCTTGGCCTCTCGCAGACCCAGGCCGGTGTACTCACGGATGTACTTGATGCACTGGATCTTGTTGATGTTTGAGTGACAGGTCAGCACCACGTCCTTGCTGGACGCCGTGAGCTGTTCGATTTCCGCGTCGATGGCGCGCTCGGCCGCGAACGCGTCGATGCTCTTGGCAAGCTTGCGGATGAACGCGGCGTCGGTCCTGTTCCGCACCACGTAGTCGTAGAGCCCGCGCAGGGTCTTGTCCTGCGTGGACAGAGGGGGAATCAGGACCGCCTTGGGCTTCGCGAGCATGCTTCCCAAGGTAGAGGGGTTCTCCCCCTCTGCCTGATTGAAGTAGGACTTGATGTCGAGGGCAAGGTTGTCCTTGACCTCCGACGCGGGGACAGTACGTGCTTGCATTGTGTACCTCGTGAATTGCATGCTCAACCTTTGGTGAGGGCCTTGAGCTTGTGGTTAGGGCCCTTCGGCGCATATCGGGCCGATGCCGGACCGGATGCTCTCGGGGGTGGTCAGTACACGTCCGCAGCGGCAGCATCGACCGTGGTGCAGTACCTGCACCGGGTTGATGTTCATGGCTCGCTTGGCGCGCTCGAAGACCCAGCGAAATGCTTTCACGCTGGGTACGTCGGGCGTGTAGGAGCGGACCTCCTGGGTGTCCTTCAAGATGGACCCGACACGCCGGTAGTCCTGCGTGTTGTTGGGCCCACTAAGCACCCCGAGCTTGAGCACGTTGGCGTTCTTGGGGTCTTGCGTCACCCGGTAGGTGAAGCGCGACTCCTTGCCCACCATCGTGAACAGGCTGTTTTCGCCGAGCATGAACTTCATGACACTGTCGTTGGGGAGTACAACTTCCATGGACACACCATATACGCCAGGGAGAAGAAGTCAACCCTCTATTCTCATCAGAGGATTCAAGTGTTTGAGAATCCGGGAATCCGCCAAGACCGCGGGCAGGTAGGGACCGATGACATAGTTCAGCTCGTATAGGGCCGAATTGATTTCCTCCATCCCCGCCATGTCCTTGGCGATGCGCAGCCATTGCTGCACGCGCCGCATCTTCCACACGCAGTATGGAATGTTCGAAATCGAGACTATGGCCGACGCCAGTTCCTCCACGGCATTGAACGCGGCGCGCACCTGAAGCTCCTTCACGTAGGAGTACACGAAGTCTCTCATTGCCGAGATCATCTGTCTTTCTCCTGTGAGAGCTTGCGTAATCCCTTGAGGGTCTGACCCACGTACTCAGGGCCCACTTGAGTGAATAACTCGATCACATCCTCGAATTCCTCGATGAAGGACAAGGCGATTTCGAGGCGCTGTCGATAGGGCACCTTGATTATGCCCACACCATCGATGTAGATTTCCACGTTTACTCCCCCGTGAGCTGCATGAGGGCCACGGTCTTGGCCTTGCTGTTTGCCCAGCGGTAGAGCACCTCGTTCGTGGCCGGCAGGAGCTTCTGGAGCCCCAGTTCAGTCAAGCGCACGAGGATGGCATCGAGGTCAGCCGACATCCCGCGCCGGCCCACGAAGGTCCGGATCTGGTCGTAGGACACGTAGATGCCCGCGGGGATGTACTGGGCCACGTCGTAGGACAGCGATTGCTCGTACACAGCGACCTCGAAGTCCTCGCGAGGCTCACTGGGGGCAGGCGCGTCACCACACGCCAAGAGCAGGATGAAGGGAAGCAACAGACGCATGTTCAACTCCTTTCACAAAGCCGGCGCCCGGGAACGGACATGCGCACGCAGGCGCCGGCAAGACACTGTACACAATCCGGGAGAGGTGTCACGAATTTGGCTTCGCGAGGGCACCCGATATGAACGCCCTCGCGAGCTTAGTTCTCAGGGTCAGCTTGTTGATCTGGGCTGACGTTCCTCGATTTTGTTGTAGAGCTGGGCCGCTTGGTTACCCCCTAAGTCCACTCTCGAAGGCCCGAGTCACTCGCCGTTACTATGCCACGGTCGCGGGCTGGGTTTGATCGAATATCGATAGCGGCATGGTAAGCCTGATGTTGTAGGCGATAGGTCCCAGGTCAGGAAGGTTGCGGTCCTTCCACTGCCCAGAGCACTACCTGTTTCAAAAGGGACACTCGATGCTCAGGACATCGACCCCTTCCACGAAGCCCTTCTCCTGAGCCGGTTTAGCCGGGGGTAAGGAGGGCTGAATCTGTTTCTTCTCACTCACCTGGGACAGCCGCGAGGCCGTCCCGAAGCCCAGCACACCTTCGAGGCCGTGCAGAGGATTCGAAATCTTCTCCACCGAGCCCTCGATGATGACCGTCTTCTCAGAGATAATCTCCTCGACTCGCTGGTCAAGCGAATCTTCGGCGATGAGACGAATCACGTTGACCGTCCGGGTCTGGCCGATGCGGCAGAGGCGGTCCTCGGCCTGGGCGTTGAGCGCCGGGGTCCAGTCACGGTCAACGAAGACCACGTTCGCGGCCCGCGTCAGGGTGATGGCGACGCCGCCAGCTCGCACGGTGGCCCCGATTCCCCTCAGCTCGCCTCGCTGGAAAGCGTCCTCGATGGCCGTACGCTTCTCAGGCGGCGTGTCCCCGGTGATGAGTGCCCAGCCCTCACGCTGGCCCAACTGGTCGATGGGGGCGCGGTGGCAGGAGAACACGACCAAGGGCTCGTTGGCTTCCTCGAAGGTATCCACCAGTTCGTTAAGGGCCGGAATCTTGGCCTTCGCGAGCACGGCGCGCGCCTTCGAAATCTTGTTGAAGTCGACCATCGGGCCCTCGCGCAGCAACACCTCCTCGGCGGCGCGGACCTCCTCGTTCTCGGTCGCGGTGAGCTTGATTCCGACGATGCGTTCGTCGTACATCTTGGGCGGGATATCCTTGCGCACCTCAGCCTTGGTTCGGCGCAGACACACGCGCGCAAGACCCGCGGCCGCCTCGGGACCCGGCTCCCCTGCCCCGTAGTTGAACGCGCGCTGGAACCGGCCCCAGGTCCCGTACGCCTCCGTGTGCAGGTCCAACAGTTTCAACAGCGTCCACAGTTCACGGGGATGATTGAGGAGAGGGGTGGCGGTGAGCAAGTACACTCGACCACCGGCCGCCTTCACGCGCTGGACGAGCAACTCCAGCTTCTGGAAGCGGGCGGTTTTCTCGTTCTTGGCGTTGTGTCCCTCGTCGAGGACCAGGGTACAGCCGGCGGGCACGAGGTCGAGCTGGGGGTGGTCGACTCCCGGCAGGATGTCATAGTTTGTGATGATGGCCTCGCCGTTGTCCGGCCACATGAACGAGCCGCGCCCTTCCATGACCTGGGTACGTTCCACATCCTTGCGCCAGCGACGAATCTCACGACGCCACACGCCCTTGGCAACCGCCGGGCCCACGATGAGCAACGGCGAGTTATCCGGGTGGGCCGCGAGCACCTCGATGGTCTTGCCGAGGCCCATGTCGTCAGCCAGGATGCCGGCGTCCCGTGCTGCGAGCCACGCCGCCCCCACCTCCTGGAACGGAAACAGTTTCAGTCCCGAGTCGGCGCGCTCGGCAACGGCCGCGACACGCTCCCGCGCCTCGTTCTCGTACGCCAACAGGAGCTGCTTCACGCCCTCGTCCGGGCTCATGTAGGGGGCCAGAGGAGGAGAGTCGAGCAGCGCCTTGACCACGGCCGCCAGGATAGCCGGCTTGGTCACGGGGATGTACGACAGCTTGTTGCCAGCGATGTTCTCGTACGTGGTGCCCTTCGTGGCCGCGTAGTATTCGTCGAACTGGTCCTTGTTGAGGTTCTTGATTTCGAACGCGATACGGGGCGCGAACGTCATGCCCGCGGGCCAGTAGGCCGGCGGCTTGTCCTGGATGAAGAGCTTGACCAAGGGATTCTGGGTGGGCTTGTGAGCCGCACACCACGTAATCCAGCGGTCGTTGACCTTCTCGATGAAGCCCGCGTTCGGCTGAACGCGGACTTCACATTTGTTGCAGTTGCCGGGGTATCGGTTCGGGTACATGAACAGACCTTCGCCACCGATTTGGGTTAGGCAAGTGTGAAAGTGTTTGGGCGGCCCCTGGTCGGATATGAACCGACACCTCTAGCCCAGGCTAGTAGCGCGCGGGATTAACGCACCCTCTCTTACGCTCACAGGGGCACAAGGGAACCAAGGGCTTTGGCATGCCGGCCGCCACCCTGGCCACGATTAGGCCAGCATGCCCTCTCGTGTGTCCGCGATTATGAGTCGCGGAGTTTGATAAATACCGTCTGCACAAGCCTCAGACGTCCAGGTCCCCTCCTTCTGCGTAGCGCCGCGGGAGACGGAGCGAGAACTCCCGTTTTCGGCGCGCACCCTCGGGGCCGTTCGTGAACGTGAGCGTCACGCGCCCATCACGCCCCGGGCGCTTGTCGTCGGCCTTCTTTCCCTCTCCGCGGAACTGTCCTGCGGTCGGCTGCTCCACCAGGAGCGTATACGAACGGAAGTGGCGCATCCGACGCGTGCCCGGCCCGTGCTTCTCCACGAGGGCCATCTCAGACCCGAACTTCGCCGGGACCAGCTCCCGAAGCCCCTCGAAGACCTCCTCGAAGGAGTAGGGGAGGATGGTGCCCATCGGGTACCACGCCTTGGCCGGGTCCTCAGCCTTGGGGGTGGGCTTGCTGAGTTGAACTTCGACTTTGCCAACAACTGCGACTTGCGACATGGAACTTCTCCTAGTGCGTCTAGCGAATCTGTTTCTCGTTCGAAGCTACAGACCACACTTTGTGGCTTTCCGTTATCCTCGCTCTTGCCTCAGGGCGCAGAGCGAAAGACTTTAGGGGCCTCTGTAGCACAGACCTTCAGGGGTAGGAGGTGCCGCTCTAGGCTCACGGCTTTAAGGACACCGAGTAGCCCACCTCCATAGGTCAGACCGCCTGTTTGCGGGCCTGATGCTTCTTGTTCTTCTCGGCCTTGTTCTTGCGGGCCTCCTCGACCTTGCTCGCCTCCGCGAGCTTGACGGCGGCCAGCTCCTTCTCGGTCTTCAACTGGTTCGCCAGCTTCTCGCGCTGGTACCGGGCACCCTGACCACGCCCGAGGCGCGCGTCCAGGGCATCGAGTTTCTGCTGTGTCGTGAGCGCGGCCCACTTCTTGTTGCGCTCCTCGGCCTCGACTCGACGTTCCGCAGCACGGTTAATGGGCTTGTTGACAGTGCTCATGTTACTTCGCTCCCTTGCGCGCCTTGCGGGTCTGCGGACCGGGCTCACACACGGTGCACCGCGGTCCACTCCTGCCGATGTTCTTGACCCTCATGCCAGGGCCGTGCAACTCGTCCTGCCCCGCGTGCTTGCACGTGCAACGCGCGATCACGGTACCTTCCGGGGTCACACTCTTCTCTTCCTTCTTCGCCATTTTCCTTTCTCCCGGGAATTTGCTTCCCATCCAGGTTCTCATCCACCTTAGGTCCGCCTTCGGACTCGTCAAGTGGATTTTTTGTTTCGTTTTCTTGAGGTCAGTTCAGGTCTTCAGGGCGAACCAGTCGGAGGCCGGGTCGAGTCACTTGCTTGACCGCCTCCTCCACGGTAGTGGGCTTCTTGCCCTCGGGCAAGCCCCAACTCCCCTCCCTCTCTTCGATTGCCGGAGGGAGGGCGCGAAGGTGCTTGTGTCCTCGTACAGCCGGTTGAGGCTCGGGCTGAGGGGTGACCAGGGACACGTCCCCGGGCTGGGAGCCTTCCCAGCGGATGATTCCGTCGACTCCCACGGGGGCGATGGCGTACACCGCTTCCCAAGGGATGTAGCAGGGGAAAGGAATTCCCCCGAACGTGAGGGAGGCCGCGATGCCGTCCTCATCCCAGAAGCACGAGAACTGCGCGAAGCCCCACGCGAAATTGAGTTTCAGCGTGGGGTTATCCTTGTACTGGCCCGGCACCGTCACCCGAGGATGACGCGCGTCCAGAATCACAGCCGTCGCCTGCATCGAGCCCTTGTTCATCGACTCGGCGAACACCTCGCTCTTGCTTTTCATCATAAAAGCCTCCGTGCATGCTCTCGATACGGTCGTTCTGTTTCTGACAGTTCACGGCATGGCCACCGCGAACCGGGTGGGATTTCATCTTGGGGTTGAACCAGCCAGCCATTGGCTTGAAGATAGGCCAACTCAGCCTCCATCAATTTCGCGTAAGCCTCCCGATTCACGGTACGTCCTCCTGCCAGTCGACGTCTTTGCCATGACCCTCCTCGTAAACGCCCTTGAGGCACTCGTAGATGAAGGGGGAACCGCAGCAGCCACAGCCACCGATGGCGAGCTTGTGTTTGAGGGACAGCTCCGTCAAGTCCTTGAGGAAGGAGGTGACACGAGCCGCGTATGCGAGTTGCTCAGGAGTCTTCGCTGGCAGCTTATACGGCTCATACGGAGCCGGTGGCTCGGAGGGCATGATAGGCTCATCCGGTTCATCGGACAAGCCCACCTCCTTGAATATTTCCTCCAACGATTTCGTCACCATTTCACCTTCTCCGACACACCCTTGACGACCGTGAACCCGGGCACGTTCTCGCCCTGGTTGATGGCTGCCTTGATGCGATTCAGGTCGGCCTCGTGGCGCTCAGGCACGACGCGCACGTACTCGCGAGGCAGGCCGGCGACGGCGTCCTCCAGCTTCATGGTGGCGACGCAGGAGGCCGTGGGCGTGACCTTGAGGCTGACGCCGGACGGGTCCTTGTAACTTCCCTCCTCGGGGAAGCGGGCGGCCTTGAGCAAATCCAGGCCCACCTCATCGGTCATGTCCAGGTAACGGCGCTCGAAGGCCACAGCGGCAAGGATGCGCTGAGCTTCGGCCTCGGCCTGAGCAATCCTCCCCTCTGCCTCAGCCCTCGACAGCTTGAGGGCGCTGAGCTTGGCGGTGGGGGAGGACGTGTCGGAGGCGAGGGTCTGCTTCAGCGCCTCGCGCACGATGGCGTCATCGCGCTTGCCGACTTCGGCCTTGACGACTTGGAGATTTAGTTCGAGGGTCTTGGTCATTTTTCGATTCTCCACACCGTGGGGAACGGTGCATTAGGGTCGAACTGCTTGGCGGTCCAGTCGATGAGCAAACCTTGCACCTCGACCACGGCGTGGTAGTACCAGCCTTCCCAGGACCATGGGAACGTTTTCTCGGGAAGCAAGCCCTGTTCTTTCGGATTGAACCCGGGCGCGTTCCACGACTGGATATCGCCCTTGAGCCCATACGTGTCCAGCAGATTCAGAAAGTCGTTACACGCCTCGACACACTGGCCGTGGCGCTCGTCGGTGTTCCAGTCCTTCATGAGCGAAGGCGCAGACGTGCGCAACGGCTCGGGGAGAGCGTTCACGGTCGCGAAATCAACTGCCTTGAGTTTCATGCCTGCCCAGGGGAGAGGGAAGGAGTGCCCGATATCGCAACCACCAGGAGGTTCCACAGAAGGAACAAGGAGCCTTCAACGCGCTCGGGCTACACGCGATGAAATTGTTTGAACTGGTGTAGGGTGATGGATTCGAACCACCGTGGGTTGTAAGCCGCCAGATTTACAGTCTGGTCTCGTCAGCCTCTTGAGTAACCCTACACATAGCGGGAACGGGATTTGAACCCGTGACCTCCGGATTATGAGTCCGGCGCTCTACCTGTCTGCGCTATCCCGCAGTGTACGGTCGGGAGAGCGAACCCTCCCGACCTCTCATCAGAACATTGCAGCCGCCCAGCGGTCTCGGTCAGTTCTTTGTGTACCATACTCCCTTTGTTCAGGGAGTCAAGCACTTCTTACTCTTCGACGCGCGCCTTCACCGAGTAGGTGAAAGAGGGCGTGGTACCACCGATGGTCGCCACAGCTCGAACATACTTCCGCAGCGGAAAGTCCAGCGACTTCCGCTCGCTCGTGACACCGGTCGCCTGCGTGAACGCGAGGCCCACGTCGTTGTAGGTCACGTCGTCCGCCGAATCCTGAATCTTCAGGTCTAGTGTCGGGGTAGTGCCCGACGCGGCAGTGACCGCGAGAAGGATCGAAGCGCGCTTCCACAGTGACTGAATCACGGTACCGTAATTCTGGCCCTCAGTGATGACACCGGTCGAGTTGAAGGTCGCGGTCTTGGTAACCGATGCCTGAAGAGTCACGTCACGAACATTGCTCATAGGTGAGCCCTCCCTGTTGATAGGGTCATGGGTCCACCCGGACCCGGGAGTGTGGACACTACCAGAATCACAATTCTAGGTCAAGTACAAGGAGAGAGGAGGAAGAATCTATTTCACTCCTCCCCTATTCTTTGTTTCAGTCGAGTACGGCCGGCGGGGTCTCCGGGCTGGTCACATCGATGATGGGCTGGAACACCGAGCGCATCGTCTTGTTCAAGTCCTTCAGTGGTTTGAGCTGGAAGGCCACTTCGACGCCGAGCCGGAACTGGGGGTCGAGCTTCTTGCCGAGGGTCTCGTTGTTCAGGCATTCCAGGAGCATCTCCCGGAACTTCTTCGGGGTCAGCTCACCCTTGACCTCGCGCGCCGAGGGACCGCGCCGCCGAATCTTGATGGGGGTCTTCGGCTTGTGGACCTTGGCCGGACCGCCTTTCACCGGGACGTCGCCGCCATCGTCGCCCTCGGTCTCGGCCTGGGCCTCCTGCGAGGGGTTACCCTCGGGGATGGTCTCCAGGAGCTTCGTGCGCTCCTCCAGCGACTTCTGTGCCATGGCGATGGCCGCTGCGACGGTGACCTTGCCCTTCTTGACCGCGACCTTCATGTCCTCCGGCAGGCTGTGGATGTGCAGGTAGTTGCGGATGGTGTTCGGAGTCTTACCGAAGATTTCGGCAATCTGGTTGATGGTCTTGCCGCGCACCTTGAGCCGGGCCGCCTTCTCGGCCTTGGCGAGGAGGTCGTCCTGCACCGACACCTCGTTGAGGCTGGTGTTCAGGCTGACCAGGGTGTCCTCGTCACTGCCCTTCTCGATGATGCAGGGGACCTCCAGGGTGGGCTCGCCGGCCTTCTTGAGGCGTTTGTTCGCCTCCCGAGCCATGCGCACACGCTGACGGCCGTCGACCACGATGTACTGGGGAGTGCCGTCCTCCAGGTCCACCTTCTCCACGCGCACCGGCTTCTGGACGCCGAAGGCCTGGATGTTCGCGAGTTTGTTCTCGTCGATGGGCAGCGTGATGCGCGGGTCGAAGGCCCAGTGCTCGTCCGTCGAGCGATGCTCCGTGTCGATGCCCACGATGAGGAGAAGGTTCGGGTCCACGCGGAAGGCATTGTTCATCTTCTGCACGCCGTCACCGCTGATGAGAGTCTTGGAAGCCATGTTGTCTTTTCCTTTCCCTTTCGGGATGGGGCGTCGTGCCCTGTGATGAGTCGAGTATCAGAACCGGTTGGTGACCGTCAAGAGCGCTACGGAACTTTTTTCACTTCCCAGGTCTCCATCTCCTGTACGAGGGCCGGAACTCGTTGAAATGCTTGGAAAGCTCGCGCGTCGGTGAAGTTGTAGCGCAGCTCAACTTCTGCTTCGAGGTCCACACTTCTTGACAGTGCGGCCACTGGAGAAGGTGCTCCACGGCCAGCACTATGCCTTCACAATCCGTGCCAAGTCCTAGACGTGCGTGGATGAAGTCATGCTTCGGGAAGTTGAAGGCCGACTTCATTTCCAGGCCTCGCGACTTGGCCCATCGGACCGCGATACGCCGCGCATACGAGGGCACGTGAGGATAGAACCGCTGCTGCGTGAACATGCACCAAGTATTGGCCTTCACGAGGTCAACGAGCGGGATGTAGGGCTCGGGCGCGTTCACTTCTCCCCTCCTCTTGACTCGTTGAAGTGCAGAGTCCACTGCCGGCGCACGGCCAGCTTCGCGGCCTCCCTAAGGCACTCGTCCAGTGTTGGCTTCCACCCGAATGTCTGCTGGAACTCGAAGCTGGCCGTGCGCATGTCTGCGAAATTGATTTGGTTTGCGTACATGGGCATATCAGAAGAACCCGACCGGGGTGGCGATGCCCAGAGCCGCGAGGCCCTTGCCGATGTTGTTGCGCACCGCGTCGTTGTCCGCGTTCACGACCTGGGTCGCACAGTGGTTCACGACCCAGTTGTACCGGTTGCGCGCATGCTCCAGAGCGTCTTGGGGCAGAGCGTCTTGGGGCAGGTTGGCGGCGTACGTGGTGACTTCCTGCTCCAGGCGGTCGAACCACTCCCGGGACCACGGGCTCATGTGCAGGCGCGCGAACTTGGCGCGTGCCACCTTGAACCCGTGCTCGGCCGCGTCGTGCGTCATGCGGCTGACCATGCCGGCGTGGCTGTACGTGCCGTCGTATCCCGAAGCACCGTCGTCCAAGGTCCATTTCAAGACCATGAAGTGACTGTGGTTGAACGTGCCCTTGTAGGCCTCGACTCGGTCCGGCGCGTGGTCCGCGCTATCCCAGCGGTCGATGGACTCCAACTCTTTCATCATCGTGGTCTTCATGACAGGTTCTCCTCCAAACCCATGCACACTTCACACCACTCGTCGGGGTGCGAGAGGTGAGACTCAGCCACGGCGCGCGTAGCATGAGCGATGATGGTTCCGTGAGGCTCACACACCGTCTGCCAGCGCATGGTTCCGTTATCCGTGTCCATTCCGGCTTGCTCTCCGTCGTAAAGAGTCACAACCGTCTTGGTAGCACGACACGTACGGGAGACCATCGCACCGGCGTTGTCTCGAAGAATCTCTTTCGGTGTTTGAGCCATCGCGTCACCTCCTGAACCCACCTTGCTCACGGCGCGGTGACGGACAAGAGATTATTTCGCGACCTTGGCACTTTCTTGCACCTCGTCGACAACCTTCAAGAAAGTGTCGCCCCACGGCAGGAGGAGCCCGAGGTGCAGAGACGTCCACGCCCACGACTGGTCCAAGGCCGCATTGAGCCCGAACCAGAAGTGTAAAGCTACTCCAAGGACCGTGACAACGAGGATTGTAAGGAGCCGGAACATGGTGCCTCTGGGTCTATCCAGGTAGAGGGGGTATCGAAGTCGAGATCGTCAACTTCCTGGTCAACTGTATCCACCTCGAAAACAGTTTCAAGAGGCTTGCGACACTTTCGCCGCTCCTCCTCAAGATCAGGACGCACTGTCTTGGGGCGGCCACGCTCACCCCCATGCTTGTAGCTCTTACCCATCGGTCAAGATCCTCGACACCAGAACGCCTCGCGTTTATATAGGTGAAAATTTTTTGGGAATCAGTTTCCGTCCGGAATTTCCGGCAGTCCAGTCAATTCGAATTCGCCCATAAACATAAGCGACGCAATCGCGTGGGCGATATGCAGGAGCCCGGTCTCCGGGTCACGCAATTCCCCTCGCTTGTGTGCGTTCATGTGTCGGCGGTGAGCGTCGAAGTAGCGGTGCTTGGCTCCTGGGACCTTTTTCCAGTTGTCGGGCGCGTACTTCTTCGCGCCATAGGCCAGCACCTTCGCCACCTCTTCCTCGATATAAGGGGGAATGAGAGCGAAAGCCGGCTTACCGGTGTCGAACTTCACGCCCTTCTCCTCCTCGGCGACTATCTTGGCACGAGGGCTATGAAGCGTCATATTCATTTCACCCGCATCCTTAACCGGGTACTTGTCCCGCTGACTCTCATCCACCGGTTCCAGATCAGGAACAAAGGGGTCGCATTGGTAGCAACGAGGCCCGGCAGTCGTATGCGTCATGACCCCGTGAACAGTGCAGTAACGAGTCTCAATCACGACTTCCTCTCACACTCCACGATCTTCCAATCGTTTGCCTTCACGTTCTCGGGTCCCCACAGCGCAGCATCCGATACCCTACTCCCCCTGTGTAGGGGGGCCGGGTTCCCGAACATGGCCTCCACCAAGGATTCGCGAAACTGCGGCAGATCCAGCGTCGTGAACGCGTTGAAGAAGTAGGTGAAAGCGGTGCGCGCTTGCCCCAGCCCCGCATGCCTGATTGCCACGTTCAGGTGCTCGTACGTGGCACGCTTCTGCAACTCGACTTGATCGAGGTGCGCCGGCACGATCAGACGCTGTTGCATCTTCCCGTACCGGTACCGGCGATCAGCTAGTTGGCCCACCAAGCTCACGAACTTCAGCACGTGCTGACACGCGAGCTTGGGAGCACCAACCACTAGAGCCTCCAGAGCAATCCAGTGAGCCAACGCTTTCATGGTGTCACCGACAGACCAGTAGTGGGCTGCATCAACTCGATGGTGTACCACCACTCGACGCCGATCCATTCCATCAGTTTGTCCCAGGTCGGGAACTGCGTCTGATACGTACCCGTCACGAACCAGCCCTTGGGCGAGCGAATGGCAGCATAGTGGTACCAGATTGAATTGTTCTCGAACCGGCGTTTGAACCGCACGATCGAGTACATTTCGGGCTCGGGCGGCTGCTTCAGCGCCAGTTCAATCTGTTTCTGGATGTTCTCGACCTGCGTCTTGAGGGAGAGCAATTGATTCTGGAGAGCATCAACCTTGGTCACTGGAAGTCCTCCATATTCAGGCACACGCCACACGCGCAGAACAGATCGTCACCACACGCCTGCCCATCATCACAAGGCTCGTTCTCGGCGCGCGGGACATCGAACGACTGCTGAGGCTCCTGACATGAATCCAGTGCCGGATTCAGCACTGCACATGCGTCGATGTTCAGGCTGATGGGGTTGTCATGGACGTCGACAGCCATGTCACAGCCCATGAGGAACAGACCGAAGAGAAATGACTTCACGATGGATCTCCCATGAGTTTGATCTCGTTACCGATCGCCACTGCCACTTCCATCATCGCTTCACGTCTAGCACATTCCTCGGCAGTGAGAGGAACAACTGGACCAACTTGGTCGGGCGCACACAAGCGCACACGTAACTCTGGAGTAAACATCATCTCGTTCTGGATGATGTCGATGGCGGCCTGAAGGGCTGCGATAGCGGTCCCCGGGTCCAGACTGTTGTTGGGAAGGAGACCAATGCTGAGGACTTTCGGGTTCGAGCCGATAGCGACGATGTGCTTCACGCAGCCTCTCTGAATTGTTTCTGAATCTCTTCAGGAGCCTCTTCCAGTCTCACCAACTTGGTATAATCACGGCTAGCCCACCCGGTCAAGCCTGAGAGATCAAAAAGTGGCGGTTTTGTAACCAACTGAAGATCATTAGGATTTCCGGTCAGGAACTTGCCACCTCGGTGCTCCCACGGCAGCAAAACTTTTTCACCATCCAATTCCGCCCACACGGGATCCGCACCCTTCGACCAGTTGTATTGGTATGCGGGTTCGACCTTCGCAACCACATCGGGCGTGAACAGCTCCATGGCCTCCTTCATGATTTGGCAGAGGCGCAGAGCCGCACGCGTATTGGCTAGCCACCCCCTGTCTGGCATCTCACCGACAATCTCATCGTAGATGAGCGCCACCAGCCTGAACCCGTAGATAGGGGAGTCGGGGTCACACCACGCCTCACGGCCAATGAGGTTCATCGCGTGCTTGGCACCGTCCGCAGTCAGGCCCTGGAAGTAGGTATTACAGCCGTCCGTATACCCAACTCGGCGGCGCCGGCCCGAACGATGTTGAATCGCCGTAAAGAACTCGCTGGGACTGTTCTTGACCTTGTTCGAGACCCAGCGCTGGTACACCGGCATCTCGGGGTACTCGCTCTTCCAAATCCCCTTCCATTCCTCGGCCTCGTCCTTCGTCATGTCCATGATGCCGAACGTATCGGCAGCATACTTGATGAACTTCTCGATGCCGAGGCCACCCGGGAACCCGAAGTTAGCGGCCTTCGCGCCCTGGCGATCGTTCTTGACGTCGGGCAGCTTCTTGTTCTTGACGAGCCACTCGTAGTCCTGGTCACGCAATTTGCCGACCAGATAGAGATGCAGATCCAGACCTTCGTTAATCAGCTCGGCCATGCGCGAGTAGCCGAACTTGTCGATGCACACCTGAGCCAGCGAACACAGCTCGGCCTGCGCATAGTCGGCCGAAATGAGGATGTACCCAGGCCGCGCACGGAAGCACTCGCGCACTCCAGCCATACGGGGGATGTTGTTCAAGTTCGGATTGCCAACTGACACACGCCCCGAGGCCACCATGTGGTTCCAGTTCGCGTGCGCCGTGGACATATCGAATAGAGCCGGCCTCCCCTTCCTCGGTAAGAGATACATGCTCTCTACCTTCTGGGCGGCGCCGATTTCAGCCAATGGCCTGAGCGCTGGTACCTGCTCGATGACATCGCGCGAGGTCTTGGTGCGCGGCTTGGGTGTGATGTCCTCGCCCGTGTTCGGGTCCGTTCGAGTCTTGGGCTTGGTCAAGGGGACTGCCAGCCCACGCTCCTTGAAATGATTTTCGACAATGTCGTAGATGACCGACATAGTCTTCTTGGGCTTGGAGTAGAGCACTAGCCGCTCAGAGGACGATTCTTCCTCCCCCTCTTCTACCTCACCGTCATCCTCCAAATCCTCATCGTCGAGGTTGTCTTGGTCGTACTGAGCCGCGAGGGCAATGCGCGCCGCCGCGGTGAGCTTGGGGTTGAACAGCGGGTTCTGCGTGAGGTTGAACGCACCCTTGAGCTGCTTCTCCGTCAGGGACACGGCGCCGGTCTTCGGCGAGCGCATAGCATGTCCACCGAACGCAGCATCCACCATGGCGCCGAACTTCTTCTTGTTCAGCGTCGGTTTGCCGGGCGTGTAGGCGGTCAGCTCTTGCTCCTTGAACTCACCACTCTTCTTGTCCTTGACGCGCACCACGGCCTTGGTCTGACAGAGCTTCTCGATGCCTTCTTTGATCACCGGAATGATCTTGGATCTCAACACTTTCACTCGCTCCTGGTCGACGAAGATCCCATTGACCGAGGCGAGGTGAAGCTGCCAAGCACTCTCCGTTTGCATGCACTCATCCGGAGGAGGGGAGGATGCAACGCAGATTGCGCGCCAGATACGCTGCGTGTACACGGGGTCCATAATGGCATAGCGGACGGCTTCCTCGGGCCATGTCTCCCAGCCCTGACCATCCAGCTCCCCGTAGCGCAGGCGGAACGAATCCTCACCGTGCTTTCCCTTCACGTCCTCCTGAAGGTACTTCTGCGCGAGCTGCTCCATGTTAAAGCGAGGCCGGACGCCCAGAGAAGGGTCGTACTCCAGCCAACCAAACTCGACTGCGTGCTCCTTGGCGCGAGCGATACAGTCTCGAATGCGCCCATCGCAGAAGGCCTTGAACACGGCGCGCACGAGATCGAGAGGCCACCCCATGTACTTCAGGATGACCGCGAAATCGAAGAAGCCGTTGAGCGAGACCAGGGTCACGTCGGGGCGGTTGATAAGAACATGGAAGATGAAATCGACGCCCTGTCGCTTACGCGCGTCGTCCGCGCCCCAAATCATGGGCTGGGCCTCGATCCAGTGACCATCCTTAAACTCAACGAATTGAGTTTGCAGACAGACGAGGGGAGGCGTAGGTCCGGTCTTCTCGGTAATCTTGTGCGTTTCCGTGTCCCAGGCCAGGATAAGGACCGGGTCAGGCAACGCTTCACAGATCACGGGCTCCTCTTTGGCCTTGGCCGCAGGAGCGTTCCAGCGCATCACAGGAGCGGGAACAGGAGGGGCCGCAGCCATCTCCTGCCCCCGTTTCGCGAACAGGGCGTCGAGATCCATCACTTTCTCTTGTGCTTGTCTTGGTTGTATCCCGCCGACGGGAAGGCCTTGAGGTTCAACTCCACCTCGACACAGTAGCGTGCATCACGAGGAGCGCGTTGCCACCCATTCTGTTGCATGAACATGTCGCACTCGATCGGGGCATCGTTCATAACCCGGTTCTCCAGTACCACGTGCATCTCACAGCGATCCAGATCGAATCGTACCTCAGTCACCTCGAACCCGGCCTTCGGCGAGAACTCGTCGAAGACCGCGTCCGGGATGTGAGGCAGGGTCGAAACGGATTTACGGTAGGTGGTCTTGCACTCCTTCTCCTGCTCCAGGCAGACCGTCTGGTAGAAGAAGGTGTGAATCATCACGTTACCTTCTCATCCATCTGAGCAACGGGCGGCGGGAACATGGCCTGCTCCGTGGCCTCGTATCCCCTCTCCACGAGAGACTCAATGATGTGAAGGCTCTGGAGGAAGGTAGGAGGATGAGGGAGCCGCCGATGAAGCGACATCACCTGTCTCATACCCAGGACACCGAAATGTCGAATGTGCTTCTCGATCTGCTGCCGAGTCTCGGCGAGACCCTTCACCTTGCCGGTGTTCTGATCCTTACGAATGGCCAGGAAGCGCCAGTAGTCGAGGCGAGCCTCTGCACGAAGTTTGTCCTCCCGCTTGTACCAGATGTCAAGCGGCGCGATGTCCACGGCGGCGTCGAACAACATGGTGCGGATCTGGAAGACGTTGGGCTGATACCCGAAGGTGAGCGTGCCGGCATACCCGCGATTCTGAAGGCTACGTCGCCCGGAGAGAAACGCATTCAAGCGTTCACGAGCGATCTTGAAACCCTTCTCCTCGTTGTAGTTATCGCGCAGATCCTCCGGAGAGCAGAAGGAGAGCGCGTAGTTTAACCGGTACTGACGACGAAGGCGATCCCACCACGTACGCGGGATATACGACACGACCGCCTGAATCCGTCCACCGGAGATGGGGAAACTGAACTGAATCGATTCCATGAGAGTACCTCTTTCAGGAAATTGTTGGAGGGAGGAGAAAGGGCCGGTGCTGTCCCGGCCCTAGGCAAGTCAGATGACCATCCACTTGTTGAGGACAATCCACTGCTTCTCCTTCTTGCCCTGCTTGCCCTTGGTCTGATGATCGTAGGCCTCGGAGCGGATCTTCAGACCGACCACCTTGCTGTTGTTGCAGAAGATGTCGTTGTCGATGCGCGCCTTGGTCACGTGCTCCTCCGTGACCTTCTCCCAGTCACCACCACTCTGCTTGACGAGCTGCTGCATGAACGCGAGGGCGGCGGCCTTGAGGTTGCCCAGGATGGTCTTCTTGATGTCGGGACGCAGCTTCTGCACCCACGACACCGTCGTACCGACCGGACGATCCTCGACCTTGTTCGGGGCCTTCGGAACGTACTTGTCAATGAGGAACTCGACCGCTACGGTCGGGACCTCGTCCTCCTGCCCCAGAAACACCTTCACGTCACTGATGGTGAGGTCGTACACCCCCGAAAGGAAATACGTTCCACCACCCGAGCCCATCTTCGCCTTCTCGACGTCGGCGCCAATCGACACAACCGGCTTTTCGTCAGCCATGAACTACCTCACTAACTAAGTTTCACGCCTCAGGAAGAGACATGTTGACCACTTTGGTTTGCTCGCTATGCCACTTCTTCAGCATCGCGAAGACCCATTCCGGAGAGGTCAGGTCCGTAATGAGACTGTGTCTGATCATCTGATTCACGAGGGACGCAAGTCGTTCGGTCTCGAACGCAATACGTTCACCCGGAGTCGGGGACAGAATCACCAAGATGCTGACATCCTGTCCGTCGGGGACCACACGATATCCCAAACCGAGCAGAGCATTCAAGCAATTCATGGTGCTACTGGCCTTGTACCCGAGGGGGTACGAGAACTGGGGGCAATAGCTGCGCGCGGTGTTGAGCCGGAAGCTGTCCATCAGATCCAGGAACAACTCACCAACCGGATGGACTTGGATCTCGACTCCGATGCGGTGCGCAACAAGGACACCGTACTCCGAATCATCGAAAACGGCAACGTTCTTGTCACCGTATATGAAATTGTTGTACGGCAGTTCGTTGCATGCGACCTCCTGATCGATATCCTCCATCACAGCATCGACCACGAGCTTCGTCTTGGTCTTGAACTCCGTGAAGAACTTGTCCAACGCGGCCCCAGTCGCGAGACCGAGGCTGCGGAGGATCTGGCGGTACACGCTGTACTGGCCCTTCTTCGTCACCGAAATGATTTCGAAAGGCTTGCGAAGAGGTTGATCACTCATCGTCCTCGTCCTCGTCCTCGTCCTCGTCCTCGTCCTCGTACTCGTCCTCGTCCTCGTACTCGTCGTCGTCTAGGTTGTTCCAGGCGTCGAAGTCGTCCTCGTCGTCGAAGTTGTCCTCGTCCTCGTCGTCGAAGTCGTC
>ERZ761584.14-NODE-14-length-71922-cov-37.402104_pt1 | contig 71922 bp, 117 predicted proteins | sample MGYA00512168_ERZ761584 | MGnify/ENA primary metagenome ERZ761584 (study PRJEB28899, sample SAMN03785564) | bioreactor sludge metagenome | biome: EBPR Sludge; feature: EBPR Bioreactor; material: 0.22µm filtered reactor supernatant | place: Saint Lucia: Queensland...
GTATCTAATAATGGTATAGAAGTCAATCCAGAACAATTTGAAAACATATAACTAAAATCTGTAACCGAATTCTCTCCCACTTGTACCGACATTAGAAAATTTTGCCCTTGACAGTTTAAAACAGTTAATGCCGGGCAATTTAAACGCAATTCAAGAATTGGATTGGCGGCGTTGCCTGATAGTATGGACGAATGCACTATATTACATAATAATTTAGATAGTGGCGCACCATTGAGTGTAACAGTTGCTAATGCTTGGCGCCATCCAGACGAAGTTAACGTATTTTCGGGTATTGATGCAAAATCATATTGATGTTCTGCAATGACATCACCAACACCAGTTGTGAAAGATTCTGGCACAGAGCCATCGCCCCAATCAACCGTAAAATTACTACCACAACTGAAAGCTAGATAGTTTGATGCAGTGTCTTCTATAATTTTAACTAACAAATAAATTTTGTCTTCACTCGGTGTAAAGTCTGGAATTGTTAACCAATCTTCTGGACGTACCCAAGACTCACTAGCCGCGCTTTGATTGTTTCCTATTATGCTATGTAAATATAGATCATTTATCATTGTTTTAACTCCGTATTCAAATATTTATAAATTCTACGCTTGAAGCCAAGACCATTTCTTGATATGATTGGCAAAAGGAACATAGTAATTATGACAGATCAAATTCAACAATTAGTAGATACTCTTAAAAAATATGATGAATCTTATTTTAATACCTCTTTAGATTCAGAGGTAGTTGACGACAGCATTTATGATAATCTACGTAATAAGTTAATTCTATTAGACCCGACCAATCCATACCTTACTGGCGTCGGATCTGATGTTAGAAGCGGAAAGGAAAAACTCCCATATTCAATGGGTTCATTGAATCAAGTTCACGATGATAATGATATTGCAAATTGGATATCTAAGTATGACGTCAATACAGTAGTTATAAGCGATAAAGAAGATGGTTATTCTTGCTTACTTGTATTTAATGCTGGTAAATTCTATAAAGCATACTCCAGAGGCAATGGTGTAGAAGGAGCAGATGTAACCAGAAACGTTAATCATATTAAATCTATACCGGTGCAAATTGACCCGCCAGTTGCGGCTATTCGTGGTGAAATAATTATAAAAACTAAAATTTTTGACCAAAAATATTCATTGGAGTTTAAAAATTCTAGAAACATGGTATCTGGAATTATGAATAGAAAAATCCCCGATGAATCAACTTTAAATGATTTTGATTTCTTAGCATATGAAATAATTGGATTTAATGGGACGAAAGAAGAAGAGTTTCAACGGTTAATCGATTTGGGATTTAAAGTGCCGAATTATAGTTCGGTAGATAGTTCGATCATAAATGATCAATACCTTGCAGAATTCTATGCAAATAGAAAGTTAGATTCGGAGTATCTACTAGATGGACTTGTAATTACCACGAATAATTATAAGAACATTGATGCGCAATCAACATCATCTTCATTAAACCCTGAACACTCTGTAAAGTATAAGAATTTATCCAAGGATGCTTATAAGCAAGTGAGCGTTGTAGATGTTCTTTGGGAACTCTCAAAATCCGGTTATTATAAACCACGCATTAAAATTGTACCAACTGAAATGTCTGGCACTACAGTTACATACGCCACAGGGTTTCATGCGCAGTTCATTAAAGAAAATGGAATTGGACCGGGTGCAATTGTTGAGATCGTAAAAGCCGGTGAAATTATCCCAAGAGTGATTAGAACAATTAAAACGGTTCAACCAAAGATGCCACCAGATGGATATGTATGGAATTCGTCCGGCGTTGAGGCGATGGTAACTGATCCGGATACTCATCCAGATGTAAAATTTAATCAGATTTTAGATTTTTTTGTTACATTAAAAATTGATTTACTAAAAGAAGCTAATTTACGTCAAGTTTTTGACGGTTACAAACTTTTCGACAAGACGTATGAAGACATCATCATATTTATAATTGAAATGTTAGAAGCAGAATGGGTGAAAGTAATAGGCAGTAACGGTAGCAAAATTTATAAGAGTTTAGAAAAGAAGTTGTCAAATCTACCACCAGAAGAGTTTCTAGGCGCACTTAAGTATTTCGGCGTAGGTTGGGGAGTACGTAAGTCTAAAATGCTTTTAACGCAATGTGAGAACGGTTTAGAAGGTGCATCAAAATTGAGCGTAGATGAAATTGTTAATATGGCCGGATTTGATTATATTACGGCTAATTCTTTTATTTCTGGTATTGATTCCGCGCTACAATTATTAGAAAAATTATCTGACTATGTTAAAATCACTGAGAAGAAGCAAGTATCATCAGATTTATCAAAACTCAATGTAGTTTTAACAGGATTTAGAGATGCAACTCTTCAAGAGTTTATTGAAATGAACGGCGGAAAAGTGGGTTCTGGTGTTAGTAAAAAAACTACGCATTTAATTTGTGCGTCTGTCGATAGCGGCTCAAGTAAGTACAAAAAAGCGCAGGAACTCGGTGTACAAGTTATAACATTGGATGAATTTAAGGAAAAATATTTATGATCGTAACTATAAAAAGTGAATGTTCAGGACTACACATTGTTGATGTAACAGGGGCCAAACATGTTCGATGCACAGGCCCAACGCATTTTTCAAATATAATTATAGAATATATTGATAAATCTATGATAAAACTATGATAAAACTAGATGTATATGGAGACGAGTGTCAGAAATTATTACAGACGCTCGCGCATGATATAAGACAGGAACTACAATCCTTGGATAATAGAAGATCTTATATTAGCGCGTGCTTGAATAAGGATTCTTAATATGAATGGTATAATTTATTGTGATCGCATCGGCAGCCATACTCTTATGGGGGTGTCAGGCGCGCCTCCGTTTAAACATGGAAATAGATTTTCCATGATTTCTATTGATGATAAAGAGTATGGAATAGTTAATTTTTATCTAGAGAATTTAGAATATTTAATAGATGAAGGATATATTACATGGCCGGTTAAAATTAAAGTATTAAAAGAAGATTATGCGGTTATTCATGATGAAAGAATTCCACATGATTTCTACAACAAATATTTTAGAGGATGTCCAAAGGAATTGTGGCCTATATCGCAACAACTAGAGCACGAGCGCGAGATCATGTATGGAACAATTAAGATCATTCATACGCCTATTGGGGTGATTGAGCAAATAGACACGAGTAGGAGAAATTACTCGCTAAAACCAAGAAAATTAAGTAAAGAGTGGGGGATAGAGATGTCAAAAGATATAATTTGTGATAGCCAAATTGATATTGAATCCGAGATTGCAAAGGCATTAGAAACAGAAATATTAGGAATAAAAGGTAAGGTAGAATGGAATGATGGGTTTGTAATATGTCCATATATAGTTCCCAAAATCAATGCCAATAATGACATAACTTCGGGTTTGTGTCCAGTGAAATTTTCACTGACACCGGCCAACTACATGCCTCTATCGGATCAACCGTGAAGTCTCCGACTGCTTTTCTCAAAATATTATAAGCTCCATTTACATCCGCATTGATCTCTAAACCAAGACATTTGTCTCTATAAATGCCACGACTTTTTCTGTAACCGGAGAAATTCATGACATTTGGCTCGCTTCCATATACGGGGATATGATCATTGCTCAAACAAGAAGCTTTTGATGTATAACTTTCTTCTTGACAAATGACATTAATTCCTCTTGATTTGGCTTTATATGTCAGCAACTGCTTAAATTTATTGAATGGGACTGACACGAAATTCTGATTGTTCTTTTTTCCAAGGTTTATCTCTTGTTTCCAACCTTTATTTTCACCAATTATTAATGTATTGATGGAATTGGAATCTAATTGATTAATAAGCCATGTACTTGCTTTATGTAAGTAATCACGAATTTTGTCATTTCTTTTTCTTGTTATGGCGCTAATTCTATTGCTTGTCTTTGTTTTATCTCCTAATCGAGATTGAAGCTCCGCTTTTCTCTTGTTATAATATTGATTTATTGCTTTCAGCGGCTTGCCATTTATTAACATAGGTTTGATGACATTTGACGCCGTTGTTGCTAAATTATTTAGACCTATGTCAACTGATAAATAGCGACAATTGTCTGTTTTTGTTTCCGGTTCGTCCACACAATATATTACTTCTACATCAAAATAATTAGTTTTTGGAACTACCCTGATCTGTTGTATATCTTGCTTGTCTGTTTTTATAAAAACGCCATAACCAGAGAGTTTCACGAAACCGGGTTTCGTGAAACTCAATGCCTGTTTAGTGAAAATTGTCACGTATTTACCTGACTTCTCCAAGTAGCTTGGAAGCCTTGCCTCGCTCTTTTTTGTCGTCTTCAATAGACCAAAAAATGATTTGAAGCTCTGATCCGCCAACTTTAATGTCTGTTGTGACACTTTTCTTGGCAGTGACTTGAAATCCGAATTGCTGCGGGCGAATTCGCCCGCAACTGTCGCATAACTAAGATATTTCTTCGTTTGAAAAAAGTGTTGTCGAATGGCATACAACGCCGAGTTGTACAAGTTTTTGGACTTGTGAGTCATGTCGCACAAGTCAGAAAAATAATGACTTGTGCGACAAATGGCGTGCTTTTCAACTCGACGAGATTTCATTCGGATTCCAATGATTGAATCAGCTTTTCAGTTTGTCGTCTTGATCTGCGAAGTCCATATAATCTAGCGGTAAAAGATGTGACAAGTGACACGAAATCTTGCATCAAGTCTTCTTTTTCGTCTTGAACTGGATTAATGACTTCTATCTTTCTGTCAGAAACCGCCAACAATTTTTCGATGTAATTAGTACCAAATCGGGCCAAGCGGTCTTTGTGTTCCACCACGATTAAGTCAATGTCTTTATCTATTAAAAGGGATTCAAGTTTTGGTCTGTTGTCATTAAGACCTGATCCGATTTCAGTGACAATTTTCTCTACTTTGTACCCCTTGGCATTACAATAGGACACGACGCGATCTTTCTGTTTTTCTAGGTTATCTTTGTTTTCTGTACTAGAAACTCGCGCATAAACAGCGACCTTTGTCTCTTTGTTGACGTCTAATAAGATGCGAACTCTGCCGGTTGGCGTATATTCTATTTGCAGGTCGTTATTTCTGATCCAGCGCCACACGGTGCGCTGGCTGACACCTTTCATTTTTGCGTATTCTGAAATTTTTATCTTCATTTATCTTCTCTGTCTATAAAACTATTTATAGCAGTTGTGGACAAATGTACCAAAAATTTCTTGAATTGGCTTTTAAATTAATAAAGATTTAAAATACGTGGGGAGTAGCGGATCAAATAAATATGGCGGTTGGAGAATGTGGAGAGTTTCTAACTTTAGTGGGAAGAAAAGCTCAAAATAGGGATACTGTCGAAGATTGGATTAGTGAAATATCAGATGTGATCATCATGATGGAACAAATGGCTACAATTTTTGGTTATGATAAAGTTTATGAACAAATTCAGTTAAAAATGGCACGTTTAGAAGATAAGATTAATAGTTATAAATAAAAATATGGTTGTATGAAGTAAGTCGAAAGGCTTCGCGGACACGGGTTCGATTCCCGTCCGATCCACCAAGAGAAAATTTGTGTATTAAGTTTTCTGTTGATGGGTCGGCAAGGCTTCGACGGGAAGAAGAGTAAACAAATGGACAACTGGATAGATGACTGACCTAATCAGCATAAAAAATATAAATGCAAGCAATGACGCATTTTATGGTGAAACTGCCCTAGCGGCATGAACCATTGGGGACTGATCATCCTTATTATCCAATTGATTAAAAAATGGCAGCTTTTGGCTGCCATTTTTCTTTTGCATCTTTCTGATTCTGTAATAAATACGTTGGTCAAAAGGGAAAAAATAATGACGAAGAAAAATGACTTTCCGGCATCACATGAAGTAATAATGTTTCCACAGCAAGATCCAGTTTCAATAAAATGTTTTAAACAGACAATTCCAGTCAACATATATCATTTTTATATAAATTCAGAGATAGAAGATTATAGAGCATACCTTGATTTAATCAACACATTGAAAACAGCAGAAGAGCATGATAGAGTTATAATTTACTTGAATTGTCCAGGTGGTGATTTAAATATCACTATACAAATTATTAATGCTATAAAGTCATCTAGGGCCACTGTAGTAACGTCTATCGATGGACAAGTATGTTCGGCGGCCACTCTAATATTTCTAGCAGGACATGAATATATTATCAATGATCATTGTAGTTTTATGATACATAATTATTCTGAAGGCGTTATAGGAAAAGGAAATGAAATATGGGCGCGAGTTCTTCACGCAAAGGACTGGTTCCAAGAGCTTACTTACGATCTATATGCAGGATTTTTAGAAGACTCGGAAATAAAAGATGTTCTTGAAGGTAAAGATATTTGGCTAGATAGCGACGACGTACTAGAAAGATTAAATCACCGCAATAAAATTCTTGAAGAGCGTCAAGCAAACATACAAAAAGAAGAAGAAAAACTTACAGCTTTAGATAGTAAGTCAAAAAAGAAAAAATGATTGTATTCAGTGACTAAGAGTGATATGATGTCTTCATGAATGAAACTTTAGAAGACATCATATCAGATTCAGTTCACTTCAGATCTCCATCATCTAAAGGGTGGAGGAAAGTTTATTGTGAATACTGTGGCGATGGCAGTAGGACAAAAGGACCAAGAGGAGCATGGAACTTAGACGACGATACCGCATCATACCATTGTTTTAATTGTGGCGTAAGTCTTCGCTTGGAACCGCCTTATATTATAGGGAAGAAGGCGAAAGAAATCCTTTCAAGTTTCAATATACCTATTAATAAAATTATTCACTTAAATAATTTTTTATGTAAAACAGATGCTCTGCCCAAAAAAACAAAAGTATATTTCAATTATATACAAGAACCTGACCATTTTATAAAATTGTCAGAGGCTTACAGTCATCCTCTATACAATGTTGCATTAGATCATCTGGCATCCAAAGCTATAGCGATTTCAGATTATACATTTTATTTGTCCAGTGGAAAATCCGCAGATTCGGTAGATGAAAATGCAAAAGCAAAATTCATGAAAAATAGATTAATAATACCTGCTTATCATGACAATAAAATGATATATTATCAGTCTAGAGACTTATTAGGAATTGGAAAAAAATATGTATCGGTTGATAGACCAAGACTTGGTTCCATGTATTTTATGGATAGGTTGTATGATTCTAATAAATTCTTGTATGTGACGGAAGGCTTCTATGACGCCTTTCATCTTAAAGGTGTGGCGCTAATGGAGAATCATATAACAAATGAACAAATAGAATTGTTATCTAAATGTAAAAAAATTAAAATATTAGTGTCAGATAAATCAGGTACTTCCGATAGAATGGTAGATATAGGGATTTCACATGGATGGAACATATGTTATCCTAGATATGATGACGACGTTAAAGATATAACGGACTCCGTAATAAAAAATGGTATACTATATACTAGTAGATTAGTCGTAGACTCCACCATGACAGCAGGAGAAGCTTATGTAAATTTCCAAATAATGAATAAATAAAAACATAATTTGGATTATCCATGAAGAAATTAGAAAAAATCTCCGACCCTGAAGTGCTAGATGAACAAATATTGTTTTTAACCGAAACAGCACATATGCTTCGAAAGAAAAAGCTTAAACCGCGTAAATCATTTCACTCGGATTTTTTAGAAAAAGTTGGCATAATCATAACAGATACAGCGGATAAACATAAAAAGGACTCGAAATGAAAATTATTTCTCTTCAAGAAGTTAGAGATTATTATAAACACGATTCAAATATTCTTGATTTTTTAAGAAATTTTCCATTAGAACGAATTGGCGACGCAACACTAAGAACAATGGCATTGACGACTAGGCAATCACTAGAACTCTTAGTAGAAGAATTAAATAGATTGCAGAATATGGTAGACGAGGCTCCACCCCCAGAAAAGACAGTCGCATAACTATAAATAATTCATAATTTGGACAATAAATGACTTGTGAATTGCGACCCGGTTTAGTTAAACCAATAGATGCATTAATAAAATATTTCTTGGAAGTAAAACCATATCACACAAAACTGTTGGAAGTTGTGGAGAAGTATAGATTTAATGAATATATTACAATAACCGTTGATGAAAACCATACTATAGATATAACTAAAAAGAATAGAGCCTTATGTGGACCAGTCGGATTCGGTCTGATATGGGATGAAGAATGTGGTTTTGACGCAGTTGAATGTTGTGATTTATTCGAATGTATAGGCGGATACGGTCTTATATTTGATAATTCTGATTTATTGGTAAATGAGACAATTTTAAATATTAATGATTCCGCAGATGAAATTCAAGTAGCAGGCGATCACACTTTTGATAGAAGAATTCAGATTAAAAATATCCCATCATCCTCTAAAATAACATTAGAGGGAGATCATGTTTCTACGTTTCAAACGCATAAATTATTTTTGGTAGTGCCTTATTTTACTTTAAATATAGTAGATATAACTGAAAATAGTTTTTTTATTAGTGGAAATAAAGTGTCGGAAATACAATCTAAAAAAGATTTTAGAGTCAGTGGAAGCAGATACAATGACGGCGTATATGCCACCTCAATAGTTAGATACAATCCATCAACAAATCGGACGGAAATAATAGTAAATGACGAGCTTAATACGACATTGATATCTGGTTATATAAATGTATCAAGTCCAAATAAAAATAATGGCGTTTATCAAGTCAAAACAGTTACCTTGGTAAATGGCGACACAGAAATAGAAATAAGAAACAATAATATATTCAACCATTTGAACGGCACTGTCCATGGGTCAATTCAATTGCGCACTGGACTTATAGCACCGAGAAGAGTTTGGCATTTTAATCCAGATATAAATGATGTGGTAGAATATAGAATATCTGGTCAGTCATATGATACTGTTTCAGATATCACCACTATAACTTTAGCAGAAAGTATATCTACCCCATCGACGGGAGATGGCGAAATAAGACTTTATGGTTATAGATTTGGTGCAGGGTTTGATGGGTTTAAAGAATGTTCTACGCCAAAACCATATAATGTTAATTTAAGCGTCGGTGAAGTATTAAATATCACAATTAATACAGTTTAAGTTTAAAAATGCTGTTAGATACATAGATCTAACAGCATGTTTATTTCTTCAATAGAATTTCTTGCAGATGTATGTAAAATGCCTATACCACCCGCACTTTTCCAAGGATCAATAGATTTAGATCTATCATCCACCAATATAGAGTTAGAATTAGCAAATTTAGCTTTATCTTTGCTATCCTGCACAGTCTTCACTATAAGATTAGGATAATTCTTTCTAAACCAATTTCTCTTCTGCTGTGCGGCGTTCTTGGGAGTATTGCCGCATGCAGTTAATATGAAAATATTGATAAAATTGTTATTTACAAAATTTAGCAATTCATCGGCGTCAGGCATTTTTTCCAGATTTTCAAAGAAAGGTTCTACTTCTTTGTCATATTTTTCTATTGAAGACCATAACTTACCGCGCGAAATTTTATGAAAAGGTAGTCCATTTATTTCTGATACCTTTTTTTCAAAATCGCATAGTACGCCATCGGCGTCAAGATATATTGTATAATTTTCATTGAGCTTTTTCATTCATGTACCTTATTATAATTTCTTCTATTAGTTTATTTAATGTTATATCTTTTTCATGAGCTTTGCGCGCAAGATAAAGGAATTCTTGCTCATCTAATTCTAGAATTATATTGTTTTCTTCGATCATAAGAGATCCTATTTCGGATTCCACAAACATCGACCATACCCGGTTTTACATCAACCGTCAACCATAAATATGCCAAAAAGGATGTAAACATGTCATACATATCAGAGAATATCATAGCCGAAGAATTAACAAAAATCCAAAAATCTATGCAAGATAGAAGAAAAAAAGAGGTTGAATTATATGGAGGCATTCTTCATCCAAAAACAAGTAATCGATTCTGTATAGATATTATAAATGATGTATTGGACGAAAAAGAAAAAGTAATATTTAAAAATCAAGTTACAAATTTTAATATTCAAGAATGTTTTGTATCACAATTTAGCAATTTATTCACTTTAGAAATAGAAGAAGATGTTACAAATAAAGTTTTGTCATTGATCCCAAAAATTAACCGTGGAAGTTTTATTATAAAATATCTAGACGGCGATGCAGGAATATTGTCAGTAACAAAATTGAACGATTGTGAATTGATATTAAATAGAACATCTGGTAATTATGCGATTTCTGCGTTAGTTACACATAAATTAACATATTCATTTAAATCCATATCAAGATCTATAAATATTTAAAACGAGTAACTATATGGACAGTACGTCAAGCATAATACCACCAATTTTTTCACATAAATTTAGATTTTCAATAAAGAATATCCAGGAAGAATATGCGGAAATTTTATCATTACAAATCATAAGCGTGGCATTAAAAAAACAAGAAAAAGATTCAAAAGTATATGCTGACTTCGAAATCGATAATAAAGGGTTGGTCTTAGAAGCGATTAATTCAATATTAAATAGTGATCTTAACATTGAAATTAAATATTTGGATAATGATTTAAATCCCGCTAGAATATTTTATATACATAACGCAAAAATTAAATGTGTAACCTCGGAGTCATCATATTCAAATTATGAGTCACTTCAAATTAAAGTCGAAATGAATTGTCAACATATAATACTATGAAATCATTTATAGAATATTTGACAGAAGCTCCTGTAACTGACTATAAAACATTTGGCGATTTTAGTAAATCCCATTCATTTAAAAAGCGCGACAGGGCAATAATTACTTCGCCTAAATCTATCAATAATACAAAACAAAAACTTGGAAAGACCGAGCATAATTTAAATTTGTATTTTATTAATTCGAAAGAAGCTAACCGGCATACCGAAATTGGGGTTGTATCTTTAAATTGGGTTAAACAAAATCTCGGAGATGAAATTTATAATTATATTTTTAATAAGTTAGAAGAAGATGCGATAAATGTAATATTCACGAATAATAAAGGCGAGCAGGGAGTTCCGATGACACCGTGGATAATATCTCACAGAATTGCGCATGCACTTTCTAAAAATGATTATACGAGATATGGCCAAACGCATGCACAATTTCAAGAATATAGAGAGGCTGGAAATAGTCTAAGAGAAGCTTTTAATGATTTGATTGAATGTTATGGCATACAAACACAGACGTTTAGCAAACATATTTCAGATACTAATGCGCAACAATATCTTAATCTTAATGATAGACAAAAACAATTATTATTTAAACAAATCGGCAGCCAAGTGTGCACGTTTAAATCCGCTAGAGATGGAAAGATACGCGAATGGTTTGAAATACTAAATGAATTGTTTGCCCAATATATAGTCACCGGTAGAATACAATTCAACCGAGCGCCGACGAGATTAAAGTTTGGAAGGGGATTTCTTAATCTTCAAGATGAAGAAACCGCCAATGATATATTAAATGCACTTTCACACACGTTACATTATTGGTTTGATTCTCTCTGCAATAGTGCGTATGGTAAAATTCTTGTAATGTAAGGAATATATGAATACTATTAATGCTTTCTGGTTCAATCCGGTGAATTCGGCTGAACGAAATAATTGGGGCGATGCGCTTAACAAGATTTTGATAGAAAAAATCTCGAAAAAAAGAGTAGTTTGGATAAATCATGGGAATTCTATTGAAAAATATATTTGCATAGGTAGCATACTACAGAGAGCAGATGCATCTTCTATTATATGGGGGGCTGGTTTTCTTTCAGGCTCCAGACAACTAAAACAAAAACCTAAAAATATATGTGCAGTTAGAGGTAAATTAACACGAGATATAATATTATCACAGGGATTTGATTGCCCGGAAATTTACGGAGATCCGGCGTTATTATATCCAAAATATTATAAACCTGAAAACATCAGAAAAAAATATAAATTGGGAATAATCCCCCATTATATAGATAAAAATAATGAATGGTTTAAACATAATAAATCAAAAGAGGTTCAGGTTATAGATATATTATCTGGTATAAACAATGTTATAGATAGAATACTAGAATGTGAAATGATTGCTTCTAGTTCATTGCACGGTTTAATTGCCGCAGATGCATATGGTGTTCCGTCAAAATGGTTAGAATATTCCGATAAAGTAATAGGCGGCGGGTTTAAGTTTAGAGATTATTTCTCCTCTGTTGGTCGAGAGCATTGTAATAGTTATAAGATTGAGCAACAAACTAACATAAAAGATATATTGGCTAGTTTTGAACAATATGACATAAATATAGATTTAAAGAAATTGTATAATGCATGTCCATTCAGACCAATATATTGAACCAAATTTAACAGAATCAGATACAGTAGAAATAATGAAAACACGCATCAAAAAATCAATTCCATTTTCGCTCTCTAGAATAGGAGATGGAGAAATATATATTTTAAATGACAATGCTCCGGAATTTTTGGTCAAGAAAATATGCAGATTGTGGGATATAAAGGAAAAAGACTACAATACATTTAGATTAAAATGTAAAGAACAGATTGATAATGCGATAAAATATTCTGATATTATAGGTATAATTGATAAGAATAATGAAGTGTGTCAAAAAATAAATTGCTCACCAACTACATGGTCCATAAAGAAATCATATGTTAATAGTTTAACGACGCGAAATATGATATGCGATCATCAAATCACTCGCGGAAAACTATTAGGCGATCCTCATAATTTATCGAATATAATAAATGGAGAGCCAATAAATATAATAACTCCAAATATATCAATTAATTGCAATAAATTATCAGATATACTGCGTTGTGATGTTACTACCACATTAGTTAATAATAACAGAATTGATCTTTTACAAGAGATAAAAAATATAAAACAAAAAATAGTATTATATGGTGTAAGTTTAACTGCAAAAGATTTGGGTGTTATATTAAAAAATGACTATAGTAAAATAGCTATAGATATGGGCGCAACATTAGATGCATGGTCCGGCATCAAGAGTCGTAGTTGGTTTAATAGGGATAATATACAAGGACATTGTCTAATAGATGAAAATTAATTACATACAAAATAAAAGAATAGATTATAATAAAGTTGAAAAATATTTAAATTATTCATCTAATGCAAATCATTTTACAAACAATGGGCCAGTTAAAAAGATATTAGAAGATCGTTTATCAGAAATGATAAACTTACCCATTGGGAAAAAAGTCTTATGTGTTAATAACGGTACAACAGCCCTTCATGCGATAATGTTCTATCTTAATGAGATACATGGTAAAATCGTAAAGTGGGCAACGCCAGCTTTTACATTTCCATCATGCGTTGTAAATTATTCTAACACAGAAATATTTGATATAGATGAAAATACATACGGTTTTAACCACGATTTTGATTCTGAACCGTTTTTTGGGGTAATACTAACAAATCTATTCGGAACATTAGTTTCTAACGTACACTCGAATAAATTTACAATATATGATAATGCTTCATCTTTTATGAGCATTGATAATTTTGGAAAAAATATATGTTTAATGGGCGATATATCGTTTTCTTCCTTACATCATACTAAAACCTTGGGTTTCGGCGAAGGTGGGTTTATAGTGTTGGATGAATACATGTACAATGAAATACAGCGTATAATAGGATTTGGATTTAATCTAGAAAAACAATTTAAGATAAATTCTTCTAATTTTAAAATGTCAGATGTATCAGCAGCATTAATATTACAACATATAGATAATTATTCCATTTCAAAGCATCTGCAAATACAAAATCATATATTAAGTGGAATATGTAACAAAAATATTAATATATTTAACTACAGTGATGGCGTTTTTTATGGTAATATACCATTAGTGTTTAACAGCAATATACAAGTGGATTATTTTAGAGATAATAGTATAGAAGCTAATAAGTATTATAAGCCGTTATTGCCACTTCCACTTTCAATGAATCTTTATGACAAAATTATAAATCTGCCAATATATGATACAATGACAGACGAGCAAATAGAATATATGATTAAAATAGTTAATGAATATGATCCTAATAACTGATATATTGTTCCCTAGTAAATATGCAAAATGGAGAACTGAAGAATGTAAATCATTTATAAATGAATACTCTACAGATTTTTTAGTCCACAAAATTAACAGTTATGCTGGTGTGCAATATGATGTAGATTATGAAGATACAGAAGAGGAATTTCGACTAAACAATTATAATATAATTATATTTGATAGTAAATTCAATTACTTAAATAAATACAATAAAATAATTGATGGTACAAAGTTTAATACAAATAATAATTTTTCTTATCTATTCACAAAACAGACAACATTTGATATAAAAAAATATAATATAATATATCATATATTTTTGTCAATGTATAAGAAATTTAATGAAAGTTTTCAAGTGCCTAAAAATAAACAATTTATACATTTGTACCCAGGCGGAGGATTAGCCGCAAAGGGCGATTTACAAGGAATGGATAAAGCCACTAGAATTATTTCAACTAATCCGATAACAACAAAATGGCTACAAGATATAAATCATAGAAATAATATAGAAGTATTAGGTAGCACGCAATTACAAAAAAATGATATTCCACATTTAAAGAAAAAAAATAATCAAACGATTAAAATAGCTTTTAGTAACTTAGGATCTCCAGATAGAAAGGGCGCCCCATTATTTAAACTAATAGCTGAAAAATATAAAGAGATGTATCCAAGTGATAATATTGAGTTCATAGGAATAGGAAATTGTAAACATTCTAAGAACATTATTCCTATAGAACCAATGCCAATAAAACAATTGCAGAAATTCTATAGGGATAAAATAGATATTGTTTTAAATCTTGAAGATGGAAAGGCTTTCAACGGCTGGCCTCTTGGTATAGAGGCAGCACTAGAAGGTGCAGTATTAATTACTACCGATGTGCATGACACTAATAAGTACATGCAATACCCTGAAAATTCATTGTTCATAGTGGAAAAAGATGATTATAGGAATATTATTAGACATATAAAAAAATTACACGATGATCGTAATTTATTGCAAGTCATGTCTAGTAATATACAAAAACATTCTTTTAAAATGTTTTCATATGAAAATCAGCAACAGAAAATTTTTGATTTTCTTAATTCTTCAATCAATATGGAAAAAATAAATATCTATCGTCAGATATGTCCGGCGAGTATAATAGATAATAAAATTTTTAATATCCTGCACAATAGAACTAATCTTATAGAACAATCTAATGTTATAGATGTCTGTGATGATATTACAGATCTAATTTTTGGTTCAATTAAAGATGGGAAAAAATTAACTTTGGCTAGATATAATGATGGAGAATGGATATCATTATTATACATAAAAGATAATAATCTGTATAAAATACATTCCGTAAAATGGGATAAAGATGGGCAAAATTTCGTAGATACGAAGATAAAACCAATACTTAGCGAAATAGATTATCCCATAGGAATATCAACCGAAGTATTCAAGAAGCCCGCTATAAGTAAAAATATTTACGAATATATAAAAGACCTGGATATATTTGATGGCGGATTGTTCGCCAGATGGTCCATAACAGGAGAACTTGATAAGTTTCTGAATGTCCTAAAAGATAAAGATGTTATAATTGTTGGTCCAGAATATTTAAAAAGTTTAAATAGCCATTTAAATTTTAAACACATTATCACTACTGATAAAGTATGGAACCAATATGATGAGTTATTTACAAACATACAAACATGTGTTAAAGACGGCACAATATTATTGTACTGTTGTTCTTTTGCTGCCAAGAGATTGATACATGATTTTAAAGATAAAAATTTAATTCAATTAGATATTGGCGCGGCATTTGATGAATATTGTGGAATTAAAAGCCGTCCATGGCATTTAACTTAAATATCGCAAACAAATATATTTATATAATTAAAGTCTTTTGAAATCTGTTGAACTATGGGCTCCACCTCGTTTTCCCAAGAAAGACCTCCTAGACCGCAACCAATTCTTGGTAGATATAAATCTAGCTCATGCCCCTCTGCGAGTTTTGCACACGTATATAAGCATAGACGGATAGCATCTACATCGGCAACTCTTTCGCCTTTGAAGCTAGCAGTATTAACTTGTGTGAAACAGTTGGCAATTATAGGTCCAGAAACTGGTGTATAGAATTTAACACGACCAAGCGCCAATTGCTTTTTTTGTAATGAATTAAGATAATTTGAATAAACCGTAAATACCTCTGGCCATTTATTTTTAATGGCCAGAGCAATTCCGGAGCCCATAACGCCCAAGCAGTTCACGCCGTGAGCTATAATACAATTTTCAGTGATTGTTGTTACATCTTTTTTTATATATTTAATCATTTAATCATTTAGTCTGGATGGAATTTTGATGAATTTATCCAAAAATGCTTCTTTCGTCAACACCTGTTGTTCTGCCAATTCAGATTCGTCTTCTATTGTAAAGTATACATAAACACCATCAAAATCCAAAACATTTATGTATACTCTATCTTCAGGGTTATAATATTTCCTGTTTCCTATTATAACTTCTGATGGAATGAATTTCTTTCTATTTAATTTAGTGTAGACAGCATAAACCACAAAGGTAAAAAAACATAAACCGGCGATAAATGTGGAACTCATCTAGCCTCCTTAAGATATTTTTCAAGATCTGTAAATCCACCAATATGTTGGTCGTTGATGAATATTTGCGGTACTGTATTTACAGACTTACCCGCTTTCTTTTGAATAAAATCTTTATCCACGCCATTTTCGCCTAATCTAAATTCGGTGTAGTTCATACCTTTAATACTTAATAGATTTTTTGCACGCACGCAATAAGGACAACCGTCCTTGGAATAGACTTCAATCTTCATATAATGTCTCCTATTATTTTTTAATTATTTTTGAAGGTTTTTGTAACTCAATAGACTTCAATAGTTTAACAACTTCTTCCACTGTTGAAAAGCTGGTGTTTAATGAATTATTAGTATCTTTGAAATAAAAAGTTACTTCATATTTCATAGAATCAATGTCAGCATTGATGTTTAGAAATGATAATGATGATGGGTCGACATTTATAGTACCGAAATCGGTAATAACTCTTATCATGTGTTTTCTCCACTCGGTCTACCCGGTTTTCTATTCTTTTTAAAATCTTTTACGTCTTTTGCTTTAATTTTATGGTCGCGTCTGCCCTTTTCAGGTTCATCTGACGATAATTTGCCATCGCGTATAAGTTGTCGAATACGACCCATAGTAACTCCTAGAAATTTTGCAGCCTGCGCAGTAGACATTTGTCCATTTTCGGGTGAAGATGGCGCAGTGTTTAAATTTCTATTCTCATCTTTTAAACTTTCAGTAATATCTTTAATTTTCATATCAATTATTTATCATACGCATGAGTTATATACAATTTTCCAAGTAAAACTGCCCAAATTAGTATCTATTTCTATGGTGTAGATAATCCCCCCTGTAGAGCCGCCTTCTGCTGGAGGGTTTAATATGGATATGTCAATTTCAGGTTTTCCTCCTGAAATTGCTAATGATTGCGGAGATATGCTAAATGAACTGGTATAATTAGGTAGTTCAGAACCTGGATCTACGCCATATACAACCGAACAATCATTCGTGTAGTAATTAAACCCGCAACCATTATTACCATCATACACATCTGCAGAACCACTTGTGATATCAGCATATGTAAAACCAGTGTTGATTGTACATAAATTGTCATACAATTCAAATGGTTCTGATCCAATAAAATTGTAAATTACATTGACTCTAGAAAATGGGGGTGGCAGCGTCGGAGTAACTGTTGGTGTCGGTTCCGGTGTTGGAACTGGTGTATCGGATAACATAGAAACTGTTGGTGTAACCGTATTTGTTATAGTAGGTGTAATCGTTCTAGTTACAGTAACACTAGGTGTGACAGTCGGAGTAATTGTACTAGTTTTTGTCGGCGTAGGTGTAATCGTTGTAGTGACAGTCGGAGTAATTGTACTAGTTTTTGTCGGCGTAGGTGTAGTCGTCGGCGTCGGTGTTGCCGTAGGTGTTTTTGTTGTAGTCGGAGTAATTGTTGGAGTGATCGTAGGCGCGCTTGTTGTTATGACTGTTTTTGTCGGGGTCGGAGTAATCTTAGGAAAGGTTAAAAATAATTGCGGTTTTATATCTAAAAAAATTGTTTTATTGTCTATTATGAAGCCTATTTCCTGTATCACATATTTATATGGTGTAGTTGAAACTTCACCGTATTTACCAACATAAAGGGGAGTTCCAGGAGACTCCTTCCAATTCCACTTTTCATTATATAACTCACCTCTATCAACATGTATAATAAAATTATCAGTTTTTCCAGAGTGTCTTGCTAATCCAATGCAGTTTTTCCCATCTGTTGCTATTGTCAAGTAGTCATAATCATTATCTCTCTTGCTAACACAATAAAATTGTGGTATATCTTGTGCTGCTTTAAATCTGGTCAATGGTGAGCTTATTTTTTCATAGTTCATAACACCATCGGTGACTAGAGTTTCTGTAGTTATAAATTGACCATTTATATTTGTAACGGGGGCATTTTCAAAATACAATATTTCACCTGAATTATTTGCAAATGTTAAGTTAAAATTTGAACCGACTACATTCGATATCAAAATGGAATCTTTTCTGAAAACCCCTAAAAATACTCTTAGTACATGTTGCCAAGATTTAATACTTGGATTCTTAGCCCATAATTTTTTATTCTTGTAGTCAAAAATGTGTTGTCCAGTCTCAGCGGTATTAGGTAAACCGTTCGATGAAGCTGGCTTAAGCGTAGTGTAACCGTAAGATATATTACCAGTTTTTTTGTTAATATCTATGTATAAGTATGAGTCCTTTAACTTATTAAATTTTAAAGTCCATGCATTTTTAATTGTTTCAGTTATAAAATATAGGTAATCTCTATTACCATCCGAGAACGTTAATACAAGTGGGCCGTCTTTACAGTTTATTCCTATATTATTACCATTCTTTACGAGAAATTTCTCTGTTGGTATTTGTACTATCCCGTTTTTGAAACTTACTTTCATTGTATAATACTCATTAAATGTTCTTTAGATACAACAGTTTGACAATTATAATATTCCATTTCATATTCATTCAGCATACGTCTATCTTGTTTATAGTCGATAAACGTGAATTGAGTCACACCTACACTTTGCGATACAAAACTAGATTTATCTTCAGAGTGAAATAAAATAAAATCTTTCTTATCGTATTGGTTAATACAAATTTCCACCGGCTTGTTAAAGTCTATGTCATACGTTTCTTTACAAGCGGTTAACATCATACACATAAAAATAAAAATAATTTTTTTCATAATAATCCAAAACAGATCACTTATTTATCCATAAATATTTTGAAATGGAGATATAATTGAATAATGTTAATGACAAAAGCTAAAGTTAAGCATTCAATTTCGGGCGCCATTTGGTTGATAGCTTCAGTTATAATATTAGGGTCAGTTGTTATGCTTAATACCACAACGACGACGCCAGTATTACAAAATAATACTTATAATGAAATTTTGTCATTATCGGATGACAAACTAGCATCATCAAGGATAATTATGGATTCATTTGTTCAACAAAATGTTGAAGAAATGACATTTAAATTGGATAATAGTTATTTAAAATCTTTTGAATTGTTCAAATCTAAAGTATTCTTAGAAAAAAATAATCATGACAAGGCATTTAAACAATTTCTATTAGATTTAGGGTGGACGGTGGACCAAGATGGATTTATAAAAGATAAAGTTGGTAACATAGTCGACCCTATAAAGTTAGATTGTCATCTGCTTGGGTATTTTCCAGATAAACCGTATATTAAGGTGAATTGTTAAATCTTTTATAAAGTGATATTATTTCATATATAACAAAAACTGTTAATGATAATAAAAATGCGCATGAGGAAATTGTAAAAATTATATTATTAGTTAATTGAAAATTTAATAATATATTAAATCCAATATACATGAATATTGAAATATAAAAAACTATAATAAAAGCAAACCACAATTTTATTCTTCGCATTTCATTGTGTTTTCTAATTCAAAGAAATCGTCATCTTCATATACATGAAAACTTATTTTTTTTCCAATATTTATATATTCTAGTACCAATGTAATTACGTTCTGGACGGATTGATAGGTGTCCAGTGGGATTATAATTCTATCTGGGGTGTCATTTTTTATTTTTATTATTGCTATCATATTTTTCCTTTATAAGATATAGTTGAAAAACGGTTAACCACATAATCGCAGAATTAAGCATTATTGGAATAGTAAGTGCGTCAAAGTTAGAATATACAATAGCAAATATGCTAACCATCGTTACTACGATAGATGTGAGCAGTGATATGTTAAAAATTAAATTCATATATCTATAATCATCGGCGCGTTTTTAATATTATATCGCTCATCGCACATTGAAACATTTATGACATGCCCGTGCCCATAATCGAATATTCCATAACCCTCGTGAACATGCCCGCATATGAATAATTCCGGTTTATATTTTTCTAACAGACTATTAAAATACATTACACCGTAACCATAATCCATTATCCCATATGGTGGAGAATGTGCTACTACTATATCTATTTTTTCAGTGTTTTTATAGACATCTTCAACATAATTTTGTATGAAAGATTCTGTCGCGTTAAAAGACCATCCCATTAAACCAGTCACAAAAGGTATGCCAAGAAAACGAATTCCGTCGACTTCTGTGACCGGATTACCCGGATACCCTAGCAAGGTAATACCCCGGTCATTTAACTCTTTTATAGCGCGTTGTGGATGTTCCCAAACATAGTGATCATGATTGCCGGGGGTATATAGTTTAGTTTTATGAGGTAGCTGGGCGATCCATTCTATGTTATCATACCATTCTTTCTCAATGTTTCCATATAATAAATCCCCGGCATGAATGAATACATCTCCCTCTGGAATTATATTATGCGGTATAACGAAATGGGTGTCACTAGTTGCTATTAGTTTCATATGAATCCTTGACTTCAGATATTTAGAAGCTTACCATGAAAAGACACCATGGGCAAAACATATGAACTTAACTTTAAATCAATTAAAAGATATAGTATCTGAGTCATATTCTTATTATAACTATCATGTCACAAATTTTACTACATTTGATATAATAAGCGATTTCACTCATATCAATTCATTATTGAATAAAATTCAACAATATTTAGATACATTTAAAATACAATATAATATGCCGGTTGATGTGACAGGCCATGTGACTTATCATATAGCTAAGAACTGTTTATATGTGATCACATTTGATAATTTTTATCTGACGGTTGAATATTTAAAAAATGAAACGGTAATTAAGGTAGTTCCAGTCTGCTACAATAAGAAGTCATACCGAAAAAACTCATTCTTCCAGAAGAATGATAATGAAGGATACGATCTTATCGTACCAAATATAAAAGTGGAAATAAATGGAGACGCTATAGATGTACTTACCAGCTATACATTATTAGGAAAATTACATAATAAGTTTGGTGTGGCCTCTAAAAATTACTCCTTTTATAAAGATGAAGATGGTGCCGATAAATTACAAGTTGACGAACGTTATTTTTTAAATGGTTCGCAATTCACCAAATTAGAGTGGCTAAAAATTACAAACGCTCCAGAGGATAGCATTTTAAATCATCTTAAAACTGAAAATACCATTTTTGACATCAGATGCACAGAAGTAAAATTACATAAAGCTATTAAAAACTTGGAAGAAATAACAGTTGAAATAGTCAAAGGTGAAAAATTACAAATCCATTATAATGGGGCAATGTATAATATAGAAGCTATGTCCAACTGCGGCAAATTTTTAAAATTAAGGATGAATGAAATTCCAAATCAATCAGAGACTTAAACAGTTCAGAAAGAGGATGTAAATGAAGACGAGTAAAAATATATTAGATGCTGTTATTGGCGCTATTAAACGTTTTTCTAAACAACCATGCGATTTCTTAGATGACGGTTTTATAGAATGCAACACGTCTAATACACATGTCACAAAATTTAGTTTTACATATGGAGATTTACGCATTTACCATGATGTAAAAAATAAAGACAATGAAGGGTATCTAATTAATAGTTTTATTTGGAATGGTAAAAATAAACAGGACATTAGTGCGTTCTTCTTAGATGAAAAATTGGAAATTGTCACCATAGTAACGAATGATATAAACCAAACAATAGAATTATATAATATTATTGCAAATACTTACGATGTTCACATCAATTTTCCGGATGGAAACACATCAAAATCGTATTACATCACAGACAATGACAATAAAATTCTTCTATACCAAACAAAAACCAATTATGATATTTTAGAGCGAACTATAATAGTGAATGATAAAATAGTTACTGTTCCATTAATCGAAGAAATATATCACACATATAATAGAGATAGTGGTGTTCTTTTGATACAATCCGATAGGTACGATGTGATACAAGAAAAAATAGTATAGAAATATTTGGAGAATTTTATGAACCTAAAAAGTTTTTTAGCCAATCATGGCGTATCAACGCAGAAATATTTTAATTATTGCATTCAAGCTGCAAAATTATTGCATATTACAATTTATGACGAACCAACTCTTTTTAATAATGTGAGTGAGAATGGGGAGTTATTAGATTCGCCATATAATGGGTTTAAAACAATTCATGTAAAAAGAGTATCAAACGGCAACATAATATTAACTTTTAAAGGTGATGACATCGAAGTCATGATGATATTTGATGATTCGCGTTTAAGTTTTTGTAAAAAGTTTATAGAGGCAAACGATTACCATTATTTCGTTGAATGGGGAATTAAATATAGTGTTAAAACAGAGGGTTGACACAGATCAGATGTTCTCATATAGTCATCAAAACACAGATAGAAACCATAAATGAATAAGAAATTCGAATTAGTACCACAAGAAGGCACGCATCTTTTTAGAATCAGAGCACTGCGAGATTTCGCAAAAGTAAAAGCCGGTGATTTAGGCGGATTTGTTGAAAAAGAACAGAACTTGTCCCACGATGGCACCTGTTGGATTTATGACAATGCGCGGGTCTATAACAATGCACTGATCTATGACAATGCGCGGGTCTATAACAATGCACTGATCTATGACAATGCGCGGGTCTATAACAATGCACTGATCTATGACAATGCACTGATCTATGACAATGCGCAGGTCCATAACAATGCACTGATCTATGACAATGCACTGATCTATAACAATGCGCGGGTCTATAACAATGCACAAGTCTATGGAAATACACGGGTCTATGGAAATACACTGGTCAGTGGAAATGCTAAAATCACCAAGTACGCAATCATTTCAGGAAATGCTAAAATAAAAGATTACGTGCACGTATCTGGAGACGCGCAAGTGTCCGGGAATGCACAAGTCTATGACTCAGCACTGATTTCTGGTGGCGCGCAAGTGTCCGGGAATGCACAAGTCTATAACCATGCGCGAGTGTATGGATCGGTTCAAGTATATAAAGAAGCCCACGTCAACCAAAAACAACACATCAAATTCGGCCATTACACAAAAAATAGCTTAGTGGATTTACTTAGATGTTCTTTAGGCGTCCATCCAACAGAAGACGGATACATTTATGTCTATAAGCGAGTGAACATTGATTATACATCAGAGCACGACAATACATTTGTTTATCCGAAGGAAGGTTTGGTAGAAGCAAAAGAGTATAACCCCGATCCAGCCGTTTCTTGTGATGCAGGTCTACATTTCTCTACAAATGAATACTGGCCAATAAAAGACGAGACAAAACAGAGAATGTTACTTGCGGAAGTACATATAGACGATATTATCGCTTGTCAAGAGGGAAAGATCAGAGTAAAGAAAGCCTATATTATTAATAGAAGCCAAAGATCAAAATCGTAATTTTATTTTTGTCTATAGTTACAGTAATGTATTAATAGTAAGAGAGTGGTATAAAAAAGCCACACCAATGAAATATAAGAGGGCATATACAGAAACCCTAACGCTAGCGTTAGGGTTTCTTGGTTTATTGACACTGAGCGTCACAATGGCTGGTTGAGGTATATCAATAAGTTATGTAGAAAAAGTGGTAAAAAGTAGTAAAAAATATTGGTAAGATTTTCGGATAGGTTTTCGGATGTGTATATTTTAGGAACCTAAGGAGGGGTGAGAATGATGTTTGTAAAGTGTAAAGTGTTGATTTTAGGGGAATTTACTAAGAATATTTTAAGGTAGTAGCTTGAATGGTATATAAAAATCAATTTAGACATACTTTTTTCATCAAAAATGTAAACTATTGATTTTGTTTGATTTTTTTGTTGAGTATTTTTGGAAAGATTTTTGGTTACAATTTATGTTAGGATGTTGTTCAGAAAATTTTAGAAAATCATTGGTATAATCCGCACGTAAGTCATTGATTTATAAGGATTTTTTCTAAACCATTCCTCAAAATTGTCAAAAATCGTCACAATCTGACCAAAATGGTCTACAAAATGTGCCAAAAAACCCTTTAGTATAACATAAAACCTCCATGGTTGTCAATACCCTTAGCTGAACGCAGCATAAACGTTCAGCGTATGTTTATATTTATACAAAATGCTGTAAATAATTGATTTTTCTGATAATTTTGTTATACGGTTACCTCCACTTTCTTTAAAACAGACTTGCCGCATCCCTATCTTAGCAAAGAATTATGCTACATGCAAGTACCATCCATCGGTTTTTTATGTTAATTCAGAAACCGTTTAAATAACATTACCCGTAACTGTTCAGGCGCGGTTAAGTGTCCATGTATTAAAATGGGTGCGTGGTCGGAAGCTTTGGGTTCACTTTGGCCCTAGGGAACTAAAGAAATCCATTTTTGCTAAGTCATTGATTTATAAGGAATCGTCAATTTCCAGGTTCACTTTGGCCCTAGGGAACTAAAGACTTTTTTCAAAATTCAGGCATTATTCAGCCCAAAAGTATTAAAATGGGTGCGTGGTTGGGAGAATATGCGCGCCCGAATCCTGGCCATTTTTGCTAAGTCATTGATTTATAAGGAAACTGTATATTAGCTTTTCCTAATGTATTAGGTTTGGCCCTAGGGAACTAAAGATTTTTTCATTGACTCTGGTCGGAAAAGTGCTATGATGAGTAAGTATAACCAATCGAGCTAATAATCAAATGAACAAAAAATTCGAATTAGTACCACAAGAAAACACACTTCTGTTTAGAATCAGGGCACTAAAAGATTTCTCAGACGTAAAAGCCGGGGATTTAGGTGGATTTGTAGCCGCCGAAGATAATTTGTCGCATGACGGAAATTGCTGGGTCTACGGTGCTGCGCAGGTCTATGGAAGTGCACATGTCTTTGGCAATGCGCAGGTCCATGGAAGTGCACTGGTCTATGGTGATGCAGTGGTCCATGGTAATGTTCAGGTCTATGGTAGTGCACGGGTCTATGACAATGCACGGGTCTATGGAAGTGCACATGTCTTTGGCAATGCGCAGGTCCATGGAAGTGCACATGTCTATGGAAGTGCACGTGTCTTTGGTGGTGCGCAGGTCTATGGTAATGCACGGGTCTATGACAATGCACATGTCTATGGAAGTGCACATGTCTTTGGCAATGCGCGGGTCCATGGAAGTGCACGGGTCTATGACAATGCACGTGTCTTTGGTGGTGCGCAGGTCTATGGAAGTGCACATGTCCATGGAAGTGCGCGGATATGCGAACGACAATGGATTAGATTTGGCTATTGTACAAAATATACATTAGTCGATCTGCTTAGGTGCTCGCTAGGTGTAAATCCAACTGCTAGTGGATACATTTATGTCTACAAGCGTGTAAATATTGATTACACATCCGAGCACGACAATACATTTGTCTATCCGCAAAGTGGTCTAGTGGAAGCAAAAGAGTACGATTCAGATCCAACCAAATCATGTGCATCAGGACTGCATTTCTCTACAAACGAATATTGGCCAATAGAAGACGAGACAAAACAGAGAATGCTAGTAGCGCGCGTCCACATTGATGATATCATTGCTTGCCAAGAAGGTAAGATTCGTGTGAAACGGGCGGAAATCCTTTAAGGATTATTTATGGAACTAACTACGAAAGAAAAGATTGACATTATGCAGGCATATCTGGATGGTAGAACCATTTGCTGCCGCTCGGATTCGAGGTATTCTGATCATGAAAATGTAATTCGACTGAATATCAAAGATCGTCTCGGCGAGCCTGTTTGGGATTGGGCGTCTCTTTGTTATTGGGTGGAAGAAATGAATGGTACTTATGTTATTGTGCAGCGCGGGGATTGTAACGGAATAACTTCTGGACAATTCATTCACATTGATGTACCGTCTGGTGGATATCCTTGCGGATGCAATTCTTTACTTGGTGCTACATTAGGTACTTATGATAGGTTAGAGACATACAAGATGAACGTGCAACCCAAAGCCCCAAATGTTTGCTGGGAAATCGTTGAAGTGGTACTCGGTGAGGTGGTAGGATAAAATTATGTCTAATAAATCTATTGATGAAATGATTGAAGTGATGCAAGCGTTTAAGGCTGGTAGGAAATTTTTAGTTTTGTTCCATATCTAAACATAGTTCTTGCAATCACCCTTACACTACTGTATAGTTATTACATCCTTGAAATGATTGTCAAAAGAGAAATAACATGAGTGCGATTGAATACGATACCGTAGCACTAGAGCCGTATGATGAAGACGCGGAATATAAGCTATTGCAGGAGCGGGGGTGTGGCGGTTGGAAGTTGGCTTGCGTGTCGATTTTTAATAGAAAACCAACTGGAGAATTTTCTTCCAAGTATTACTTTGTCCGTCAAGTGGAACATTTTTGAGATGAAAATTTTATGGTTTCGTGCTGCTTTAGAAGATATTATGGACCGTATCGAATGTCCTATCCATGATGTCAAGCTAGAAATCGAAGAAATTATTATGAACACCTTGAAACGCGAAGGCGAATGCTTCGACGTCAAATTGTCTCATAGAGAATTCAAAGAATGTCCATTTTGCGGGCATCATCCTGACCCATATGATCCAGATACAATCTATCCTGTCGGCAGGTCTAGAGACTTGTGGCAGGCCGGTTGTTCGTTCTCTGCAGGCGGTTGCGATGCGCGGGTTTTAGGCACAACTCCATACGAAGCCATTGATAATTGGAATAGACGTGTATGAAGATTTATTCAAAATTTAAGGACTATTACGATCATGTTCAGGCGTATGGCCAAGATGAAGATGTTTCCTATATTCGTAATACTGAAAAAACATAATGTTAATTGAACTCACAATTACTGGTATAGTTTCATTTGTGTCTGGAATGTTACTTGCTGATATACTGACAACTCAAAAGACTAATGATCGTCTTCGTAAGAGAGGTTATGTTATTGAGGTTAAAACAAACTATTATAGTGATCCGCAATATAGGTTTGTTTACACTTATTTCGATAAACACTTGAATGCTAAAACTTATTACGGTCCATATTTTGACACCCGCATAGATGCGATAGCAAACGCTGACGCACATTATTATGCAAAAATTCTTAATGGTGGCGAATCATGAACAATAAAAATAGATTTAAGATTTTACCATTTAAGTTATACTTGTTAAAATATCTTATTAGAGAAAAATCTCTAGTGGAGCAAGAATGGGTGATGTTCCCAGGCCGCTCTATTATTGTTTATGATAGAATGACTGATATGATATGGATTGAAGCTGAAGGTAAGTCTTATCTGTTCGTAGACCAGTCTTATGAAATCGAAATGTTTCGTTATAGCATGAAACTTGCTAATCATAAGTGGTTGCGGCATGAGGAATTCATGAACATTCGTACAATTTTAAGATCAAAGTCAATGCCGAAGAATATCTCCAGTTTGCTTCGTGCTAAACTAGATACTGATTATGCCGTTAAATACAACGATTCAATTCGACACAGGCGCTCCACTTTGTTTTTTAATCAATATAGTTGTTGCTCATTATGAATAAATTTTACTTTTGGCTCTGTTTTACTTTCATCTTCATGATTGCTTTCTTAGGATCAGTAGGTCTGAACTTCCATTACGGATTCCATATTCTGTTTTTCTTTTTGTCATTAATCTGTGCGCTATTTACTGGACATTACGACAGTGATGATCACAGCGACGATATTGAACAATATAGAGATTGATAATTTGGTTCAGTCTACGTTCATGTATCAATGATATAATAATATCTTTAACAAGGATATTTCAAATGGCATTCAAGCTGCTTTCCGTATCCGCAGATGCAAAAACATATAAGGGTGAAAAGCTGGGGTATCTAACAGGCGTGTTGTATCTAGCTCCTGCGGAGTTGGCTGGCTATCAAACGTGCCCAAAAGCGACCGATGGGTGTAAAGCCGCCTGCCTTAATACGGCAGGACGCGGGATTTATAATAGAGTCCAACAGGCTCGTATCAAGAAGACTAAACGCTTCTTTGAAGACCGGCAGAATTTTATGGACGAACTAACCAAAGATATTGAAGCTCTTATTAGAAAAGCGTCTTGGGGTAATCTTACTCCAGTGGTCCGTCTTAACGGAACTTCTGATATTGCTTGGGAAAAAATTAAATTTAGTGTGGGCGATTCGCGGCACAATATCTTTGAACTATTTCCAGGCGTCCAATTTTATGAATATACTAAGGTAGTCAATAGGAAGTCTGCACGGCTAATCAGTAATTACCACTTAACTTTTTCTCTCTCCGAAAATAATGACGAAGACGCATTGAAAGCCTTAGATATGGGAATGAATGTTGCCGTTGTAGTCAATATTAAACGCAATGCAAAAAAGCCTAAAACATTTTCTGGTCGTGACGCCATTGATGGCGATGAAAGTGACGTTCGTTTTATTGACGGCTCCGGTAAGTTTATTCTATTGACAGCGAAGGGCAAGGCTCGTCGCGATGCGAGTGGGTTTGTTAAACAATTAGATTATAAATTAGGCGCATAAAATGACTTCCGTTAGAGAAGTATATCAAATGATTTTGGACGTAAGTCATGGTGAATGGATGTATGAACATTTCTATGACAGATTCGAACATAATTATAATTCTCCAATTATATTAGCTCGATGGACATTAAAACAATAGAACATACAAAAATAGTAGTTGACAACACAATGAAACCGCAGTAACCTAACAATCGTGGATCACCACAAACCAACTAAAAACACTAAGGATATAAATTATGAACACAACCGAAACAGTTTCAAATGATGTCGTTGTTGAAGATACTTCCGCTTCAAATTCCTCCACTGAAGACACTTCTACTGCGGTCTCCTCCACGACTTCCGTCGAAGACACCACTTCTGCCGCAGTAGCATCCGCATCTACGTCAGCAGCAAGCAATGCTCCCGCCACTGTCACCGGCCCGAAGCGTCCGGGTCGCCCGCGCAAGGTCGATTCAGGGCTGAACATTTGTCGCGGTTTGTACGAGAAGAACCCCAATGCCCCGCGTTCAGAATTAGTCAAGCAATTCATCGCGGCAGGTGTGGCCACGGACACCGCGAACACGTATTACCACGTTGTTCACAATGCCGCAACTGGAAAGACGAAGGCGAAGCCTAAGGCTGTGGCTACATCTTCTGCACCCACTACATAACATAAACGCAACATGAACACAAAAACGGGGGCAACTAGCAACTGTCCCCGTTTTGCGTTATAGTAGACACATTGAAGACATGGGAAAAAAATAATGATTCTGACCGAAAAAACGTATGATGGTGTAGTCTCCAATATCAATAAGAACCAAAGCTGGCAATTTATGATGGAAGCCAATGCAAAGGCTTTTGAAACATTGTCAAGCTCTTTGTATCAGGACAAAATCGGTTCAATCGTTCGAGAATTGTCTTGTAATGCATTGGATTCGCATATTGAAGCTGGGAAGGCGGATATTCCTTTTTCTATTCACCTTCCAAGTGTTTTCGAGCCATATTTTTCCGTTAAGGATTATGGCATCGGAATGGATGAGGATACTGTTAAGCGCGTCTTTACGGTTCTTTTTGCTTCCACAAAAGAACAGAGCAATGATACCGTTGGTGCATTCGGTCTTGGCGCAAAGACTCCGTTTTCCTATACCGAATCATTTACAGTAGTGTCTCGAAAGGATGGTACAGAAACCTCTTATGCAATGCATAAGGACGAAGACGGGCTGCCGTGCTGCTCAAAGATTGGATCTAAGCAAACTAGCGAACAAAATGGTGTAGAAATCATCCTACCAGTTAACGATCAATATGACCGATCTAACTTTAAGACTGCAATTCAGAATCAATTGAAGTTTTTTAGTGTTCGTCCGAACGTCGTCGGCGGTGATTATGGTGGTTTTGTTTGGGAAAATCATCCGACTAAATTAACCTCGGAGCATAATCGAGTTAAGATTTACTCTGACGCGAACAATGTGTATTCTGGTATCTATGCGGTTATGGGTCCAGTCGGCTATCAGATTAACTTTGAACTCTTGATTAAGCGGTTTCCCAAGCATGCCACGCTTCTGAGTCATCTTCGCAATCAGTATGGCATTTTCATTAGGTTTGATTTTGATATTGGTGAAGTGTCGGTAACGCCCTCCCGCGAAACACTTTCATATGATGAAAAGCGTACATTCCCCGCTTTTGAAAAGGCGTTGGATGGTCTGTATGAATCAATGGTAAAATCGTTCCATGATAACATGGCGGTGTGTAGCACAGTAGAAGAGCGTAAGAATTATCTTAAGACCAATCATAATAATATCCGAAATCTTGTCGGAAAGGTCGATTTAAGTTCGTATGATTTTGGAATCTGGGAAGTTAATCTTTACGGAAGCATTACATTTTATGTTTCTTCTCAAAAACTGACGGATGAACTCAATACACCCGTCTCATTTACAAATACGTATAGATATGGCAAGTCTGCTACAAATTCATTTAAGGATGATGAATTTCCTGTCATTCTCATTGACAATTGTAAATTCATTAAGAGGCGCTTACAGAATGTACCGAGCGGCACTGGTTTAATCACAATCGATTATGAAAAGATCGATGATTTAAAGGCGCTATTCAATACCCATCAGATAGGGTTCAAACTCTTGTCTGAATTTGAGCCGGTGAAATCTGAAAAGAATTACTCATATCTCACAACTGAGGGGTATCGTGTAGACGTCACCCGTCGTATTTTTAATCAATTGCTACGCGATATGGGCGGCGCCAAGCGTATTACGGATAAAGCAGATATTGAGCCGGGTTATTATTTAAGCTCGCATAGAGGAGATGTCCATGCCATCGCGAAGCTGGAAAAATATACGTTATACAAGGCGGCTGGAATAATCAAGGACGACGTGACATTTATTCATGTGTTCCCCGAGAAGTCAGCAGCAAAGTTAAAGGATGATGATGAATGGTCAGATTTTGAAAAATATCTTGACACGTTTGATTATCAGAAGCTATATGATGACAATCTGGTGTTTTCAAAGTATTATCAAGTCGTAGATGGAATCCGGTCAGCGGCGTCCGCGTCAATAGCTTCATTTTACTATAGCCATTATGATATCAATGGACATATTAGTAATATCGAGAAAGAACTCATTCAGCACTTTGGCGCTACTAAAGTGGCTGGCACTATAAAAGATAGTGGAGCGTGGAGAGTAATTTATGGCGAATGTTTTCGTTCACTTCATTATGAGCTTCGTGCTACAATGATCAAAGTGAATGAAAAATTACATACTAATTATCCATTACTTCGTTCGATCAATTCATATGATTTAAACGATGATCTACCCGGATTAAAGGAATATATTGAAATGATCGATGAAAAAAATGGTGATAAAATTGATATCACAGATGTTTTAAATTTTGATGCCGTCAAGAAATTCATCACTTGACGGTTGTCAAAAACACAGTTACAATAAACAAAACTACCCAACAGGAGAAACACAATGCCAGTTCCTTTTCTTTATGGAAAGACCGCCATCACAGTTTATATTGATGGTTACACCTACATGGTTCCAGCATCTGCTCCCAACTTCGCAGATTTAAAGGCTGCGATTCGAGATAATGCAGATGAAGCAACCTTCAAAAAGGTTTTAAACATTCGCGATTACATTGCGAGTGTTACGGAAGGTCGCGCCGAAATCGTCGATGGAAGCCTGTATTTCGATGGCTCGCCACTAGCCGGGGCGCTTGCCGTCCGCGTTGCTACGATGTTCTCGGAAGGTTTTGGCTTTCTGCCACTGCTGCGATTCTTGAATCGTGTTGCGGCGAATCCTCGCATGGATAAGAATAGTTCGCTATACTCTGAGTCGTTTCAGGATGAGCTTTACCTGTTTTTAGAGAATGGTGAGTGCCCGATCACAGAAGATGGCAAGTTTCTAGCTTATAAGATGATCCGTAGCGATTACAAGGATAAGTATACTGGTACTATGGATAATAGTATTGGTGCACTTGTGTCACTGGAATCGCCGGATGAAGTTGACCCGCATCGAGACAATACCTGTTCTAGAGGTTTGCATTTTGCTTCATTGAATTACGTTTTGAACGGTAGTTACGGTGCCGCAGATAGGGGAGATCGTCTAGTTGTTCTCGAAATCGATCCCGCAGACGTTATTTCCATCCCATATGACTACAATAATTCCAAGGGACGCGCATGGAAGTATACGGTACTTCGTGAAATCGAATGGGATGAACGTATCAAGGCTAACTTCATTTCAAACGAAGAAATTAATTTTTGGGATGACCAGCCTTCGGATGAAGATGAAGAGGATGAAGTTTCTATCGAAGAAGAAGATGAAATCGAAGTTACTGGTCCCGGCGATTTACACCCGGCTACGGTTCGTGCCATTCGTGAAGCAAATGATGGGCGAAATTCAAAGGCCGCAGTCGGGCGCCTATATGATGTTAGTGCACGCACTGTAGGTCGCATTTGGGACGGCGAAACGTACACTTGGGTTAAGTAAGTGTACGTTAGGCATCTAAATGATTCGTTTAGAGTCATGATGGGCGGGGAGTTAAATCTCCCCGCTTTTTCTTCAAAAGAAAATTCTTCGCTAATGGTGTCTTGTCTTAATGGTGGGTTAACAGTTAACCAAGCGTTAGCACAACTTTGTTTACAATTGCTCACAAACAATGAAAGGGCTTAAGCCCTTTCATTGTTTGTTCAGTGCGACCCATTTAAAATGGGCGTGTGGTCGGAATCTTTATAAATAGAAATATACACGGAGTATATTTTTATGAAGAAATACATATTTGCAGCCATTTTAGCTTTATCTTCTATTAATTTAGAAGCAAAACAGTCGTATAGCACATACCCATCAGTACCATTAACTGTGAGCGAATCAGTGTCAGGTAATTGGATAGGGCCTGGTGCACTTAGACTTACACTTAATATTGGAACCTATTCCGCGTCTGGAATGGGCGCTCCTTCTACTTGCGGAAAAGCCATCAGAGGAGTATTGTCTCTACCTAGAACTACGACCACGGTTTTCCATGGCTCATTTGGAAATGTAGATTCTACCAATACAGGCTTCGTGTTAGGCACTAGCTATAATATATATTCCGGTTTTTCATTTGCCGGAACTGCTAAATTGGTGTCATATGACGCGTTAAACCAATACCTAGTCGTTAATATAGTGTCGTCCACTGCGGCTTTAAATGGGAACTACACGTTCTCTAGAGATACATTACAACCATTTACAGTAGTAGTACCACCGGTCGGATGCAACTAAACAAACAATAAACATGACTGGTGTAACATTAAAGGGGTGCTTGACGGCACCCCTTCTTTTTTGTAGTATGGTTACACCAACCACAGAGAGGTTTCAAAGTAACAAAATGAGCAATCTAATCAATCTCCAGACCCGTCTGGCGCAGAAGAGTCGCGAGCTTGTTGCGGCGCGTAATGATGGTGATGAAGAGCTTGTTGAACGTCTGGAAGACGAAATCTTCGACTTGGAAGACGAAATTGAAGAGCTTCAGAACGAAGAATATGGCGACGGGTCCGAAAAGGATTGGTAAAATGAAAATCTTGATTGGTAGCAGCGCACTTAATCTGATGGGTTTTTATATTAAAGTCAATGATTTGGACTATTTTTATATTGAGGGTGACAAACGCCCCAATGGTGATAGCCATGCATTGCCGCCTGATTTGTTCAATCTTCTTTTGAAGTATTGCATTAAGCTCGATGAAAACCTGTATCATGTGTCCAAGTGTGCTCTTTACACGATCAAGGAATCGCATCTTGAGTGGGATATCTTTTGGTTTAAACACGCTATCGATGTAATTATGTTGGAGCGTCACGGAGCGTACAGGATTGATGAATTGTATTATGCTTTTAAAGATTTTTGGAAGAAGACTCATGGCTATAAGAGTCGTCTATCTCTTGATCGTTCAAAGGATGATTTTTTCAATGATGCCGTTGTAAAGAAATATGATCACGACTGGCTTCATGAAGTCGTGGCGAGTCCTAACCCACCATTGTATACATTTGCGCTGTCGGATAACGCGGAAGTCATGATTGACCGTGCTAAATTTGACGAGCTACCTTTTGAATCGAAGTTGAACATGTTTCGTGAAGAAATGTGTGTAATTGCCCTTGAGCGTTGGGTAATTCCTAGTGATGGAAAAATTCATCCGGCTCTTGCGTATTTGTACGCAGTTCAGAAAACAATCACTAATCTCACAAAGAATTGGGCGTCTCAGTTCATTCTTGATAATCTTTCATGGTATCTGAATAACTTTGATCGTAAGTTCTTCAATAACTTTCTAACTGCTACTGGAAAGGAAATTCCATCATTTATTATTGATGGCGAACTAACTACTGTCCATTGCAAGACGGGGCATGCCATAGTAGAATATGTTCACCAAGATGAATCCGGTCAGTTTTATAAAGCGTATGACATGACTGATCGTTTAGGTAACAGTATCAGTTATGAATGTTCTGAATGGCTTATTCCAGTTAAGCCAGTTACAAAAACTATCGCAGTGTACGAGGAAGTGTAATGAAAATTGGCTTGAAGAAAGTTATAATTACTTTAGAAGTTCTAATTCCGTATGATATGGAAGATCATATTCAAGAAATGAATCTGGAAGAAATTTTAGAATGTTCACACGATGAAAACGGATTTAGTATAATCGAGCGCGACCGCTATATTGTGAAATGTGACGAACCAGATGAAGTGCAGTGGGCGTGTCAAAAACATGGCATTACACTTGAACGCTTCTATACGGATGAGCAAGTAGAAAAATTCTTTACAGGAAACAATGTTCAAAATCCTAACTAAGATTCCTAATGATATCGGCCTCGCCTTCAGTGGCGGGGTCGATTCTTTAGCGATTGCACATTTCTTGAAAATGGGCAAGAAAAACGTAACATTGTACCATTTCAATCACATGGATGAATATTCTCCAGAGATTGAATATAAATGTTGCCATCTCGCTGACTTACTACATATGAAAATCGTAGTTGATAGTTTCAGCGGCGATATCCCTAAAGGTAGATCAATCGAAGACGTTTGGCGTAGGGCCAGATACAGGTTCTTGCGCTCTTTCGATCAAAAGATTATTACTGGACATCATTTAGATGATGCGGTAGAGACGTGGGTGTGGTCTTCGCTCCACGGCGAAGGTAAGCTGATTCCAGTTGAAAGCGGTAATATTATTCGCCCATTTCTTACAACAGAGAAGCAAACTTTTATAAACTACTGTAAAAACAATAACTTAGATCCCGTAGAAGACGAATGCAACAAGGATTTGTCCCTGATGCGCAACTACATGCGTGCTAATATCGTACAGCACCTGTACCACGTTAATCCCGGTCTTAAAACAGTTATTCGGAAAAAATATAAATATTTAAATAAAACTCAGTGAAAGATTGATGTTGGAAGAATTGGCAGAAAATTGGCCAGCATGGTTAGCGCGCAACAGGCCAGACCTCTTACATCAAATTAGACTATGGTAGCGGCTAGAAATAGCAGACGAACGGTAGTTGCGCGGACATATATCCGGATATATGATTCACCCACACCAGCACGGATTCACCCACACCAGCACGGAGCCAACAAAAATGAACAACGCCACCGCCACCATCGAAATGCTTCCGAACACCATCGTCAACGGCCGGTCGGTTTGCCGCGCGCTGGTTGAACTTTCGGCACACACCGGCGAGTGGCTGGGATCTTTCGTTGTGTTCGGGCGTGACCACCAGGCAATCAATGACCTGGCATACATGGAAGCCAACATTAATCTTTCCAGCAAGGGCTACGCACTCCAATACATGCGGCGGGCCGCCGCATGAGCGGCGTCCCGGCTATTGCGATTCAGCAGGCGCTTGTGCGCGCGCTGAACGGCCGGTGTGTGCAGCAAGGCGCTGGCGTGCTTTCAAAGAACGGGGAGCGTCACGAAAGCTGCGCAACCTGTGACGCAAGGTGCGGCCATGCTGACCTCGGGCTATCTGGTGGCGTAGAGGTGGTCCGCCTATGGGGGTGCCGGACCATGGAGGACATTTCTAAACGGCTTGATTGCCAACATGCAGGAGGCCGATTTCTCGACAATGGTGCCATCGTGCACCACGCGGCTGGCCCCGGTTCTGTGGACGCTGCCAGGAGGATTGCTCGTAGTCATGCAGCGCGTGCCCGTGGCGCTCCGCTTGCTCCGACGTCATGCATCCAACAAGAGGGTGGAGGCGAGGGCGGTACAGGGGATTGTGAAGTTATCTTCATGCTCGATAATAAGTATTTCAAGTGTACCTATTCATATTCATCATATGACGGTTATTATTGGGAGTGTTTTCTATCTAGCATGCGTGAAGTCACCCCGAAGACCGTAGAAGTTGTGATCTACGACTAAGAAATTTACAATTCTAGCCTTGACATAGGATAAAGACTGCCGTAGGATACATAACACCTACGGCAGTTTCACTATAGAAATGAATACCTTCCAGCAAAATTTGTACAACGATCTCATGAACCTCTGCAATCAGTCAGAGGCTTTTTATTATGTCGATCAAAATGTAGATGGTAAGGTGTTCCGCGTGTTCACTTATCGTCTAGCGTCATACACTGATTTCTGTAAGCCAAATGCACTGGAATGTCGCGGTCATACATTTTTGATGAATGGTTACATTCCAACTGAGTTGGTTTCGATGCCGCCAGCCAAGTTTTTCAACGCGTATGAAAACCCGATGGTCATGGACTTGGATTTTTCACAAGCGGTTCTTTATATGGATAAGGTAGATGGATCTTTGATTTCGACAGTCAAAGACCATACGATGCCGCATGGTTTTCGTTTCAAGTCTAAGACTTCATTCACTTCCCAACAGGCCATCGACGCGTATAACTGGATTTTGCGTCCTGAAAATGAACGCTTCCTGACACTCATTCGAAATAATGTATACGCTGGTTACACTGTAAATTTTGAGTGGACCGGGCCGTCCAATCGTATTGTTATTGGGTATAAAGAACATTCACTGTGCATTCTGAATATTCGCGACAATCGTAATGGTCAAACTTATTATCCTGACGAGTGTGAAATTCGTCTACAAGAGTATGTAGTGGCGTATGATACCGTTCGTCGAACTTATGAAGAAATCCTTGAGATGACTGGTATTGAAGGATTCGTGGTAGTGTTTCGAGATGGTCGTGTCTGCAAAGTCAAGACAACTTCATATTGTATCGCTCATCGTATGAAAGATAGTGTGAACAATCCTAAGGCGCTATTTCAAGCATGTTTGTTTGAGACTTCTGACGACCTTCGTTCAATGTTCCATGACGACGAATTGGCACTCAGTCAAATTTCAAGCATGGAAGCTCTGGTTCGTCGAGAGTATAATCATCGTTCTGCGCTCCTTCAGAAGTTCTATGACGACAATAAGTCATTGATTCGTAAGGATTTTGCGATCAAGGGTCAGAAGGAACTAGGAGATATGTTCTCTCTTGGAATGAATTTATATCTCGGAAAGGATATTGGTTTGAAGGAATGGATGATGAAAAACTATCGAGCGTTTGGTATTAACGAAATTCATAATGAGGATGAATGACAATGGGATCACAAATTTTATCAATTGACGCTGTTATGTCTGCCATGGCAGACTATGCTAATGCGCAGAGTATACATGATGCGGCCCGCGAGAAATATAACGGGTATTCATGGGATTGGCACGGTTCTGACTATATTGATGCGGTTGATAGGGCAAGGACATCCGCAGAGCAAGTATTAGAACAATATATCGATGCATGTGTTCAACGTGCAATTAATAAATTAAAGGATAGCACAAATGAATAACGTGGAAAAGTTTATTAACGTGATTAAAGAATATCTAACGGAACACGAAGATATTCGTGAACTACTGGCCGATGATTATTCGTTAGATGATTATTCAGATGATCAAGAACATTATGTTTCTAGTATTATCATTGGATTACTTGACCCGGATATGAATGATCTACTGGTCGATTTTCGAAAACATTTTAACATTCACGTCTTAAAAAATGAAAATCCAATTCTTGCGGCAGCCAAAAATGGCTATATTTCACAGGGTAGCAATGGCACCGCTAGTATTGTGATTTCTTTCCTCGATTTTTACATTTCTTTTGATGCTTACACTAACTCCTATGGTAGTATCTATCCGTGGAATCCTTGGGGCGACACTAAACACTATCTAAATTTTCGTGAAGTCCACCCACAGCAAAAAACAATTACGGTGTTCGAATGATTATTGAATTATATCCGAATGTGGAAAAGTTTGGTCTTGAACATTCAGATGATTATGTTATGTTTGTGGCCTGCACCGAAGAACAGGCCACAATTTTCTCGACAATTGAATGGATTAATTTAGTTCCATTCAAAGATGGCGGTGTCGGCTTCATTGATCGTGACATTTCAAACGATGGCATTGGAGCGGCATATAGTGTAGTATCTGAACTTCTTTCAATTATGGAACAGGCAAGCGCCTAATCTTTTAACTCAACTAAAAATGAATAAGGAATAATAAAATGGATAATGAAAATAGCGGTAAGGATAAGCTGAAGGATGTGTATCCGGAGTATGAAACTCCTAAGAGTGTTGCACATTGTCTCAAGATCGCGGAGCAGCGTCGAAAGCTCAGTAATGCACGACGTGAAATTGCGCATAAGTTATTGAATCGTCACGGGAAGCCGCGCAAGTGAAGCTCTTTTGTAAAATTGTAACCACTGCCACCATTTTGGCGGCAGTTGGCGTATACTTGTACACAATGAACGTCTTCTATCTCATCGGAACTAACCAATGAAAAAGCTCACCTACGCTGATATCGAACATCTGCCACATGATCATCCCGATTCCATTGAATTCATGAATCAAATCAAGCAGTTAGATGATTGTTACGAAAGCGATGACGATTGGTCTGGACAAGACGAAGAAAGTCTGGAATACTTTAATAGGTACATCGCTGGAGATAGGTAATGGACAGACAAATATGGCCAGTGTTTACATTGCTCGGAGTGCTAGACGCGAGAGACAATCAAAATCTATACTATTGGATGGAGTGTCCTGCTAACAAGGACGATCCTGAATGGTACGAGCCTCACTGGCATCCAATGTATTTCTACAAGGATTCGTAAATTCGATCAAAAGATTCAACCGTATCAATTTGGACATGACGCCAGCAAACAGACTTGCTTATGGCTCAAGAACCTTGTACCTTTAGTACCAACACAAATGGTAGGTGCCCGTATGATCGACGGAAAGCCTCGCTGGGGCAATCAGACTGATTCCGGCCAGAACCGTCTACCTCCAAGCGAATATCGCTGGAAAGAGCGTTCTAGGACGTATGAGGGCATCGCACAAGCAATGGCAAACCAATGGGGGTAATCATGGATAAATTAATTGCTATTATTATAGATAAGTTGGATTGGAAACATACCTACAAAAATCGTATTGCCGCCATGAATTTAATTATCACCTAGAAATGATTCGGATTAACGAATGTGTTGCTAGGCAAGACTGGCAATATCAGTTACCAGAAGAGCGTATCGCTAATATCAAACGCCACTATAAAAATGCGTGTGAATGGGAAATGAATGAGCGTGTGACGGATAAGGATATAACCGAAGGTCGATATAAAGCGAAGACTGTATATGTCTTACAGTCAAAAGAAAAGGGTGTAACAACATGGGATTTTCGTGGTACGATTAAGTATTAGTCGATGAGAAAAGAAGTGCTTGCAAACGGTTTTGGAAGTGTGTAGAGTACGATTCATGTAGTGAAGATTGAAGTGGACGGGCATATAGCTCAGTCGGTAGAGCAGACGACTCATAATCGTCCGGTCACTGGTTCGAATCCAGTTGTGCCCACCAAATCAACACTTTTACACTTTTTTGTTTCTCCTATAAATAGAAATAACATACTAGGAGAAAGTAAATGTTAGAAGAACTGAAAAAATTAGTCGCCGATGGTAAGTCAATAAACGAATTAGCAAAGCATTTCAATAGTACGCCGGCTAAAATAAAGACAATACTAAAGACACATAATCTAAAAACTTCAGGAAGAGGCGGTGGCAGGGAATTGAATCCAATTGTCAACGGAAAGAAAGTTTGCCGGATGTGCAATGCGGAAAAGCCTATTGAAGAGTTTTATAAAAGAAAAGATAGAGATGGATATAATCCAACTTGTAAGCCGTGCCTGATAAAGCATTCGATGCAAGCAGAAGATTTATTGAAAGAAACCTGTGTCAACTATATGGGTGGGAAATGTTCTAGATGTCATGGTAAATTTGAACTCGCGCAATACGCGTTTCACCATTTAGACCCAAAAGAGAAAGATTTCAATATTTCAGAGTATCGAAGTGCTTCGTTTTTAACAATAAAGCCAGAACTAGACAAGTGCATCTTAGTATGCCACAATTGTCACCATGAGATTCATCACGAAATCGTAGAAGAATCCGGGTACACTAACAAAATTAAAGATAATTCAGAACGCTGGAATTTGTCAAAACAATTACATCTTGAAGCGACTGGAAAAGATTGTTGTGAAAATTGTGGGTACAATACATACAAAGGTTCTTTGTGTATTATATTACCCGAAGGTGTTAAGAGAAAGAATACTATACACTTTGACAAAGAATATTCAGACGCTTTAAAAGACAGTGTTGTAATTTGTCAGAATTGCTTAAAATTGAATTGGAACTAACATAATGCCAACAGAATTATCAGAGTATATTCCATCATCGGCGCTTGTAACACACGCGCACATCATTGATGCGATCAAGGAGGGGAAAACAATCCAATTATATGACACGCTCAAAGGTCAATGGCTTAATTTAGTATATACTGATCTGTCGCATAGTCCGGAATGTTACCGTGTTAAGCCAAAAGAACCTGAAGTCATTGAAATTGAAAAGGTTGTTTATGGTTTGAAACTGTCAGATCCAGAGAATTACGCATTGACCGCAAATTGTATCGGATATTACCTAAGCGATAAAATGATGAGTCGTGTTGATTCTAAGCGTTATCTACTAAAGATGACGTTGACTGAACTACCATATGATAATCGAAAGATTTCATCGATTCAACATAATAAAGAACAAACTAAGGCACTCTCATGAAGAAGATCATTTTTGTTGTAATGGCTATTATGCTAACTGGCTGCGGTCAAGTCGGTCGCATTGAAGCTAATTGGACCGGCTATTCAGAACAATGTGTTGACGGTGTCACATACTTGCAGTTTGCATCCGGTGCCACGGTGAAGTATCATCCAGACGGCACGGTTTGGACTTGTAAGTAACGTATAAAACTAAAAGGAAAAAGTATGGAAATTAATTATGATCGAAACGATATGGATTTGGCTATAGAATTTCTACGCAATGCGAATCCATCAGCAGAACGTCTGACACCAGATGAGCTTCGTAATGAAATTGAGAATGATATGCGAAGAGCGGTTGAAAGTGGTTCTACCAGTGTTAGCCGTTATGGTTATCGGTTGACCCGCGACGACATTTATGGCGACAATGGATTTGATATTACCGTAAATCTGTCTGTTGGACTCCCCCCTGTATGGGTGCAAGTGTATCGAGAGGTGTAAAATGAACGTGAATTGGGAAATCACTGGAACTTTAAGCAAGGTCGAGCTTACGAAAGTAGTCTCAGATTACGTATTAGCTAATGTTCCAAAGGGATATAAGGTTAAGCGACTTGATTTCACCCTCGCCAGTAAGGAAGACGATTATGATCGTTATCCAACTTACGAAGTTAGTGGCGTGAATTTCGTACTTGAGAAGTTGCCGGAAATTGGAGTAAGATGATTTGAAAATTCTATACGCAAGAGGAATCAAGCCGTCTGTTTCAGTTATCGGCGCAGGTGGATTCGCAAGAGAAGTTTTGTCATACTTGATCGGCTACGCACATGTTAACGCGTATGTTAGTGATGAGTTTTATTCTTCACAAAAAACTATTCCTCTTCTCGGTAAATCCCATTTTAGAACAGTTACAATTAAACCACTCAGTGAATTGAATCCAAAGGTTGAAGATGTAGTGGTCGCTATCGGTGATCCAAAGGCAAGACAAAAAATTGTTGAAGCGCATCCAGAGTTTAATTATGTAACACTGATCGCTACAGATGAATTCTATTCAGGATTTCACCCTCAAGTGGGCCGAGGGTCAATCATCTGTCCTGGGACAATTGTTACAACGAATGTAAGTATTGGTAACCACGTTCATTTGAACTTGCAAACCACGGTAGGGCATGATACAGTTCTCGGAGACTTTGTGACAACGGCACCCGGTGCGAAGATTTCTGGAAATTGTAACATCGGCAAGAGAGTTTACATTGGAACAAATGCCAGCATCAAAGAGAAGATTGACATTTGCGATGATGCTGTGATAGGATTAAATGCGGGAGTTGTGAAGAGCATAACTGAAGCTGGAACATACGTTGGAACTCCAGTTAAGAAAATTGCATAAATAATTAGCCCGGTACGATAAGTAATCTATCCCCATTTTGAGGGGGATAATCTTGGTTCGAATCCAAGACGGACACTGACACTAAATAGAGGTTATACATGTCTTACTTTCCTTTGAAAATTGTGTATACAGAAACAAATGAGACAGTTGTGGTTCAGAGTCCTTCTGATATCATCTCTGGCAAGACATTCAAGGTTGTAGAGTGTAACACTAAAGTATAAATGATAATACCGTTTCAACATGCATTCCTTGTGCATCACAAGACGGTAAGCATAAGATAACTTTGTTGAGAGTGTCTTATGGCGGCAGAGCGGTACTTTCCGAGAGATATGATGTACTCTGTCGAAAAATGAATCTCTCCAAAATTTATGGGTCGGTAACTCAGCAGGTAGAGTAGCGTCCTTTTAAGTCGCAAGTCGCGGGTTCGAACCCCGCTCGACCCACCATATATTGAACATGTGTAAAGTTATAAATAAGAAAATAAACCGGGGTTGTGGCGGAATTTGGTAGACGCCATTGATTCAAAATCAATTGCCTGAAAGGGCGTGCGGGTCCGAGTCCCGCCAACCCCACCATTATATACCATTTCGAACAACCGAATAAATACTTCAAAACGGGAGTATTTATGGATAGATTTGAGTACACAAAAAATAGAATATCAGATGGCGCGTCACTGCGTCAAATTGCAAAAGAACTTGGCGTTGGGGAATCAACAGTCTTTTATTGGAAGCAGAATAATTTTACAACTGGCACAAGAACAATATCAACAACTAAAGAAGATATCATAAACATATGTAAAAACTGCGCACCCCATTACGTTTATATTCTTGGTTGTTATTTGGGTGATGGTTGTATTAGTCAGTTTCCACGCACAAAGAAACTCGAAATATTCAGCGGTTCTGCTCATCCTTCAATCATTGATGACCAAATACGTTCGCTGAATATATTGTTCAACCAAAATAAAGTCAATAGTATCAAACATCCGTCATATAACATGTATACAATAACAGTATACAATAAATCTTTAGATCAATACTTTCCACAACATGGTCAAGGGAAAAAGCATGATAGGAATATACTGTTAACAGATTGGCAGACTGAATTAGTGGAAGAACATACAGATTGCTTTATTAAAGGATTGATTGATACCGATGGATGTCTCTTCAATGCCAGTAATAGAATAAAAGAAGATGGCTCGAAAACAGATCTACCATCATATCAATTTACAAACAAATCGATGGATATCATAAATCTTTATACTTCTTCATTGGACAGACTTGGCATACATTATACCAAAGTTCACAAAAAATCTGGCGCAGTTAACGTGTTTACACGCGACAGAAAGAACGTGCAAAAAATATTTGATATATACGAGTCATCTCAGAAGAAATTAACATAACATGAACAAGGGAAGCTAACTGCTTCCCTTTTTCTTTTGTATCATCTAGAATCCATCACATGAACATTAAACCTACTGCTCGCCAGCTTCGCTACTATGAAAAAGCCAAGCTGACTTCTAAAGAATCCAATCATGAAAAGCCGATGGGATGTGTCATCGTCTGCGGAAACTTCATCGTTTCCCGTGGATTTAATAAAACTAAATCTCATACCATTCAGCACCGCAACGACCGCAAGTCGAACTACTACGCTCCGAATGCTTGTATGCATGCGGAAGTGGACGCATTGATTAAATCCGGCCGCTTTGATTTGACCGGATGCGAAATCTTTCTGTATCGACAAGACAAGCATGGTAACATCGCCAACAGTCGTCCTTGCATTTCATGCATGCCAGCACTAGAATCCGCTGGCATCAAACATGTTTTCTATACCACGAAGGAAGGTTTTGCATATGAGCGTATCTCTTAAATCAATCTCCTGGGCAGATGTAAAAGAGATCAAGCATTTAAGCGGTTGTAGGATTATTGTAAATGGCGTTAGGTATCGAGCCGACAATTATGGTTCAGATGGATGTGGAACACGTTGGAAATTCTTTGGAAAGGATTTTATCGTAAAGGTGGATAGTCGCTATAAATTTGCGACAGTGTGCGGTTATATCACGCCTAATGCCATTTATCAATCGAAAGGTGAGTATGACACGTATAACAAAATCCACAAACGGGATAGGAAGTGGTTTACTAAGCCGCTATACTTTGATGGTCGAAGCTTGATTGTTCACGCGCTTCATGATTTAAGAGGAACTTTCACTATCAAGCCTAAACACAAGAGTATTATTGAACGGTTGAAAGACAAGTATAACATTGGAGATATCGATGTAGATTATGGCCATAATTGCGCGCTTATTATGGAAAATGGGGAACTACGGCCAATCATCTTCGATTATGGCTGGGTTAATAAAACTTAAAAGGAAAACTAATGAATAAAGAAACACTTACAGCAGCACTGGCAGTTGACGATAATGTTGTGTCAGCTAATATTATCTTAGATCGAAATCATTTAACTTCTGATGAAGACAAGAAGATCTTCGCAGAGAACTATTTCAATAATTTCGATGTATTTTCTTACAAGGTGTTTCCGATCATCGGGGTAGTACAGATTACTGCATACGCAAGTGAGTTTAAGAAATTTCTGGCACATGAGAATATTGCAGGTGTCAATATTCTAGAAAATGGAGACGCGCCATGCTAAACGAAGGATTCATTGAATGAGAAAAGGCGGCCTAGGCCGCCTTTTCTTTCTTTTTGGTACTTTTTATAGTTCCTGAAATCAATGTCAATAATGACATAACTTCTGGTTTGTGTCTAGTGACAATTTCACTGGCAACGGCCAACTACATGCCTCTATCGGATCAACCGTGAAGTCTCCGACTGCTTTTACTTACAACTTCTTCCCTCTTGTGGAGATTCCACTTATTTGATTAGGAAGATTTGTATCTTTAGATACAAATCTATTTATAGCAGTTGTACAAAAATTTCTTGAATTGGCTTTTTAAGCCAATAAAGATTTATTACACTGGCGATGAACTTTTCTTCAGGAGTGTGCGAATTCTGCATTCAAGTGTTCCTTAAACCAAGGTGGGATTTCCGTTTCAATCAATTCGCTGAAAGTCTTAGGTCCAACAGTCTTATGATAGTCCATGTCGCCCTTATCGCTGTAATGATATTCAATCGTATACATGATGTCATGTGGGATCATCATGTGTTCAATTTCTTCATCCGGATAGAAATATGGATACGCGCATACTTGTAACCCAATTTCAAGCGTATCGCTGAGTTTAATACCAAATGTGCATCGGCTCTGGTTGATATCGGCAGATCTTACGGGCGACCTTTCAAACAATTCTTTGAATGCTTGTGGAATCAGTTGATCCATTTCAATAGCCTTGCGGGTATTGGTCATGTGATAGCCAAAATATCTATTGATATACCATTCAACATTTCGCTCGCTCAATTTTGCTTGTTCTTCGCGCGCATTATTCTCTTGTTCCAGTTGCGCGCTAGTCTTTAGTGTAAAGAAAGTAGCGGCCTTTTTCTTGTCACTAGAAGTATCGAATTTTAGCTTGCGCTTAAAATTATTAACGAATTCTGGGAATGACCAGCCTGACATTTTTCAAACTCCATAAATGATTTGCCCCGCCATCGTATCATAACTACGATGGCGGGGCAAGTGATTACATCTTAGATAGCGCTTAACATTGTAATCATAATAAAACTACCAAGCGCAACTGCGACGATTGGCGGGAGCCATGTATCAATTGTTTCTATCATTTTCTTCATATTAAATATCCTCAAAGTTAGGATGTGTATTTAGCCAGAAGAAGATAGAGTAATCAATCTAAGTTCTTGTTTTTCTTATGCTTCTCTTTTCGCGTATAGTCGTTCTTTCGGTCACGATGTTTCATCGTGCGTTTAAGTTTCAACATATTTTTAGTGACAGGGTTTCTCATGATAGCACTTTATAGTAAGAGGAATGATGATAGTCGCCAAAACGAACGCCAAAGCGATTATTTTTAAAATACACTTCGCCGCAAGGCGCATATTTATTATCTACTAACATAATTCGTGAATTAGCCGCCGCGAAGATTTCGTGACGATCAATATTAAATAATGATAAAATGTCTGCGCGTTGTTCGTTCATATGATTCTCCTGATTATTTTATATATCTGACTTGAACAAATACCCCATATCAGTGATTTCAATCATAGTCCACCCTGAGGCTTCTAATGACTCAAACCAGGCTGAATCATCATCGTTCTTAAGGTGACAGTCAAGCACTACCATGAATCTTGTTTTTGATTTCATTTTTCCAGTTCCTTGATGAACTGTTCTACCCTCATGAAAGACCGCTGGTATTTTTCCATGCGTCTAATATCTTTTTCCGTAACTCCTTTCAGACGAGTGATATCAGAGTTATCGCGAAGATCTTCGCGCTTGATTTTAAGCGCATCAATATTACCGCGCATGGCGTCAATATACTGGTCATATGATTGACCTTTCTGATGAGTCAGAAGGCGCAAAGCATTGATAACCCGTTCGCTAAAACCAAAATTGGCCAAATCTTCGAACGTCACCGCACTATCTTCAATCGTGTCATGCATCACCGCAATGGACATAAGTTCTTCATCATGCGTGCGCAGCCGCATTGCGATTCTGAGCGGGTGTAAGATGTAGGAGTGGCCACCCTTGTCATAAGTATTAAAATGCGCTTCTGTGGCGATCTGGAGGGCTTTAGAGAAGGTAGACATAGAAGAAAGCTCCGGTTGAATGTGGTTTTATAATACCACTTCAACCGGAGCTTTGTCAACCGCCTCGTTTTTAGAGAATTACTTCTTCGCCGTGTTCGTTCAGAATGAAGACTGACGGACTATTAGCCTGTCGAGCTAATTCCTTGTGAATCGCTCCAAGCGTTTCCTGCTCACCGTTATAATACGGCTTGCGCTGGTTCGGGTCGAAGCGAAACGGAGGCGCACCATGGTTAAAAAATGCCCAAAAGGTACGCTTAAGAATTGTCTTCTTGTTATTCATATATTTTATTTCCTGTTTTATTTTTATGTTTAGTTTGCGTTTCCGAAAAAATCATTTTCGAGTTCATTTAATTTATCTTCCCAAACATCTACTTGATATAGATCGTGAATGTGTTGCAAACGGCCCAACAGGGCGTAATGTTCACGATTGCCCAAGTCGAAGTTTTTGAACGCCATACGAACTTGGTCAAGTTCGTCAAACGTAAGACCTTCCATTTCCTTACGATATTCACTACGTTCAATCAGGCAACCAACTGCGCACTGTAGACCGTTGTTAGTGCGATATGCGCATTCACCATCTTCATTAACAGCCTTTGCCCGCTGTGTTAGAAGATGGGATTTTGCTTTATCAAAGATTTGACGTGTAGTTAACATACATTATTCCATGGAATAGTTTCGATAATGGTTTTTGGCCGTTGTAATTCGACCGGGTTAAAGATAGCACACTGGAAACCTTGTCGCAACTTACCTTCAACGAATTTGGAAAGGTCTTCGTCTTTAATCAGGTACGTTTCGCAACCACTATCAATACTCAAAAAGGATGCGCCCTTTTCTGCTTTAGTGAGTTCCTGTTGAATGTCCTTCTTACTCGTCAGAATTAATTTCATTAGATTTCCTTATAAAAGATATGGTCGCCAATTTTAGCCAATCGTTGGAGTTTAGACGCCCACGGCGGGTTAACATAATCCGCATGAAAATGCGTGGCACCTACAATAACAGGATTTACACGTCCCATCAATGCGCGCTCTGCGATTTCGTTTGCACGCTTCCAAGTCGCCAGTTCTTCTTTTGATTCTAGTGTCGGTTCATCAGACTTACCGTCACACATCCAAGAGAATTGACAAACCCAACGACCCTTTTTATTCTTCCGCTTTTCTTTTACAACATCACAGATATTATCTGGCCAACCCTCGCGCCGAGAACGCTCAAGTGTCACAACTGCGATCCCTTCCTTACCTGAGACGGGCTGATTGCGAGCTTCCCAATAAATGTTCTTGACCAAGCACTCAAATTGATCAGAATCGATAAAACTAACCTTTTCAATCTGCTCAATCTTTGTTTCCGTTACAACCTTACCACGAATCTCTTCAAGTTCACTCGCGGTGATCATTTGCGGCTTGGGCAGTCCTTCGATCCTTTTTTCGATATGAAGATTATGACCGGAAAGAAGAATCAAGAAACCACACTGTGTTACGCCAAGCATTACAACAATGGCGCGAAGCAAGAGCTTATCGAACATGATGCCTCCGTTTTATGTTATTGCGTTGGAGGAGTCACTATATGTCGTTAGACTCAGGTTGTCAATGGTGTTATCAAATAGTTACAGAATCGGAGCTGATCAATTCACCGCATAAACGCAATTCTACCGTGATACGTTCATCGTCTGAACCGCAGTCCCAATACGGTGAATCCTCTTTAATAGTTTGGTATATTTTACGTACTCCAAGAGCATCATGACCAATCTTTCCTCATACAAGTTAATAGAAAACAAATATTATCTGTGATCGTACATGCAAATATTACATCATCTACTTTGAAGATGCAAACAGGTCTACCATGCTTTGTGGATAATTTATTGCGATAGAATGGGGTTTGATCAAAGTCAAGACTTCTATAGGACTTATCAAAGAGTTTTATGATTAGTTCTTCTACTCTATTGTTGATAAACCATGAACGATTGTAATGAAGTCTAAACCTTTCTATGAACCTTTTCTTCGCATGATTTGATACAATGATTTTCATTTTACAGAATTAAGTAAGTTGGAGCCGCCCACAGGATTCGAACCTGCGATGGACTTACGTCGCCTGATTACGAATCAGGTCCATTCAAACCACTCTGGCAAGGCGGCACAACTAATTTTGGGGTAGACGACGAGACTTGAACTCGCAACGGTTTCCTTCACAGGGAAATGCTCTACGCAATTGAGCTACGTCTACCATTGTACATCTTGAGCGACCGGGTGGGATCGAACCACCTTAATTTTCGTTGGCAACGAAACACACAACCAATGTGCCACAGTCGCTTAATCTTGGAGCGGGTGGCGGGGAACGATCCCGCGTTCTCCGGTTTGGAGGACCGGGGCACCACCTCTATACCACACCCGCATTTATTTTGGTAGCGGAGGGATGATTCGAACATCCACATAGCAGCTTATGAGACTGCACTTCTGCCTTTGAAATTACCCCGCGTCAAACCTTTTTGTGTAAGTTTTACATGAAACATTCCTTGTTTCATTCATCATCTCAAGGCTATTTATAGTTTTTGAGAAAATGTTTGAAACTTTGTCAAATTCATTCTTGATGAGTGCAAAACCAATACGCTTGATCGTGTCTACATGAGTAGGATCATACGCTCCGGTATAGAAAAAGTCAATAACAGCCTTTTCTTCCCATTTTTCTAACTTCATGGCATGTAGACTTTCTATTAGTCTGTTCCGCATACTATCATCAATATATTTATTGAATGTATTCATTCTTTTCTCTATAACCAATTACATCATCAGTACAATAGTAACATGTACAAGGTGCATCACGCGGAATCTTGTAACGTCTTGTTTTCATTGAGAAATTCTAAAATTTGTGCTACTGTACGCTTATTCAACTGCGCCTTAAAGCACATAAGGCCATAATCATCAGTTAATGTGACACCATATCTTTTATCAAATGACCAAATAGAACGTGATCGAGTGGTATTTGAGATTGCGAATGTTTGAAAATAATTGCCATTCGCAAATCCATCGTCATAAAACCCACACAACCGATTTTCCTTCAGATCCAATGTGAAATAATCAAATCCTCGTAGTTTAGGAAAGATTAAACTGGATGGTTTTAGTGTGATTTTCATATTGTGTCCTTGACACAAGGCGACGGGAATGGCGTTCGTTACTATCGATGACATAAAGTTCTACATCATCATTGAACATATAGTAAAACTTTTTTGCAAACTGTTCAAGTAAATAATTGAAATAATTGTCAACGGTCTTATTGTAAATATGGGCGAGATCGACTAACCATTCTGCTAGATAGAATGCTTTTATCAAATCTTCCGACGCCTTTTTCAACAAGTTGAAATCTTCTTCGGTATTATTTTTCAGATACTGTGACAGTGACGAATAGTCCATGTTAACAGAATTGAACGACTCTCCTTCGTCTTCATATGAGAAGAAAATGGAGTCAACCGCAAAATCAACCATTAGAGTAATTTTATTCATTTTATTCATTTTATGGATTTGATAATGTTAATGGCGGAATCGGCGGGGATCGAACCCGTGTCTTCATGCGTGACAGGCATGTGCTTTACCGTTAAGCTACGATTCCATGAATTCTTGCCTATGATTGCTAGTCTTATAGTTTAAGGCTGAAACTAAAGCAAACAACCGTTATTGCTCAATTACGTTCGTGACTTTTTTTGCTCGCGACACGGACTTACACGAAGGCTACCGGCTCAGGTTCACATGATGAGCGCACGACTTACCTAAGCGTAAGTAACTTGAAGATTTTTACAGTATTCTTCAAACTGCCCCTGTTAGCTGACAGGGAACTTGTCATTTTTGACAGTCTACTTGTTATTTAGTCTTTTGTCAATGGGTATTTTTCGTTCCATTGATCTATTCTTTCTAATAATTGTTCTAAGGATAATTCACAAGTTGTGTACTTAGAAACGTTATTGTTATGTTGCATCAATTTACAATTTGCCGGGTGTGATAGAATCTTTGGATCTATTTTATTATCAAATCCATATCTAACAGAGATTAAATGATCTCTACTAACACCATTCAAATTATTGCCTTTATTTTTAGGTTTGTACCAACCATACTCTCTAATTAAATCAAAATCAAATTCATTCGGATAATCTGCCAGATTGAATTTGAACGCGCAAAGTCTTCTGTATTCTTGGAGTGACTCATTTGTTCTTTTGTTTGTTTTTGATGGTAATATTCTATTCTTTTTACATTTTTCAGAACAATAAGATCTCTTTCGTGATAGATAAGTTAATTCAAACTCGCAATTACAGGTTTTACAAATTTTCGAGTATTTTTTATTAGCGGCTAATCTTTCGTCTTTAGTTGCTTCAAAAAATCTATCAACACTTTGTTTAATCTTATTCTTAGTTGTATCTGATACTTGGTGCGAATTTGCGCATTTTCTACTGCAGAAATATGATTCTTTTAATGGATGTTGTTTAGTTCTTTCTTTAACAATTATTGAAGAATCGCATTTAAAGCAATTTACACTATATTCTTTAAATTCGCCGAGCTTCTCATTAAATGTTTTAGCTGCCGCTTCCTGCGCAGCAGCATTTTTTCTGATTTCAATTGCGTTTGGATTTCTATCGCACCATCTAGTATGGTTAGCTTTTTGCGAAGTTTTAAACTCATGAAAAGTTGTATTACAGTATTTACAAGTCCACATAATAATTCCTTTTTAGGATATTTATCATGGAGGCTAAATTTTCGAATCTCTATGGTGGAGCCAGTCGGGGTCGAACCGACGACCTTCTGATCGCAAATCAGACGTTCTCCCAAATCTGAACTATGGCCCCACATATTACTAAATTCTTGCTTATGGTCACTCTAACCTTTTCTATCTGGTTGCACAGAATAGACCACTATAAGCGTAGTGGATATATGGTTACGTCATATACAACCCGTTGTAGTTATTTTATATCAATCTACAATAATGATAACCTTTACCACCGAGGTTGGGGATACATTTTTATTAGGTATTTAGGGCAAATGTATGAACCTTGATGCGTCGGTGCATCACCCTGACTCGCTGAGTAGGCGAGTATTTGGTGCAGGTATCCTAATCCAGTTAGACGATACCTGCGTATGTTTCTATTTATGCGAAGTCTACATCAGTTTTTTCGGCGTGTCAATCATCAATTACTACAGTTCTGCTGTGTCCGTCCGTTCTGGTTTCAGATAACCCTAAGAGTCCTCTTAATTTCTTTTGTAAGTACATTTCGCCTTGGATTACACCATCATTTTTACCGCGATTATATGCTTCTTCGAGCATAGACACAATCGTATCATATACAGTGTTTTTAGGTACAACTCTAACATCATATAGTGGCGCGCAGCCAATAATATAACTATTTTTGCTAAATTCGTTTCTATAAATTGGAGAAACCTTTTCTGCATGTAAGACGTCTTCTAAAAATGTTTCGACGTCTGTTTTTGCTTTCTTAGCCATATTTAATCTCTAAAGAATAGTTCCCACATTCTGAATTGATGATACCGCCCGCGCTCTTACCACTTCATTCGTTGATCGACTGTACTCTGATCATAGCTTTCTGCAAAGGCTTCAGATGTATCAAGTGATACATAATAGCGTCCCTGCATGCCTTGTTCAGATCCATTAACACTTTTTACGTCTTCAAAACCACAATCATGTAAAAATTCTTGCAATTCGGTTTCGAATAGTGGATCTGTATAGATCAGTCCGTCTTCTTCCACGTCCCAAGAATCAGCGTCAAAATATACTCTAAGTTCTGGTATACATTCGCTATGCCAGAGCAATTCGATCTCTACGATTTCTACACTCTTAGCCTCGTTAGACCAAAGTCCATGACCATTTGTATGCAGAGTTAACATTATATTATCCTGATAAATTGGAGTCCCCTGTTGGATTCGAACCAACGATTGTGCTTTCGCAACGGCAGGTTACTTTTGGTGATTTCAGATTTGAACTGAAAAGAGCCTATAACTCTACACCCACAGCCTGCTGCCATAGACCACTCGGCCAAAGAGACTTATTCCTTTAATACAATTATGAAGATCATTATTAGTAATATTAATGATGGTGCCATAAAGAATGTGGCAACTATACTGAAGGCCAAGAACAAAGTCAATGGTATCAGTATTGGAATCAATAAAATTACTAATCCTATAATTAAATGCATATTTTTTGGCAGGCCATCGAGGATTTGAACCTTGTTTGGCAGACCGCCGAGGTAACGATCCCCGTCCTTTGAATTTGGAGTTCAAAAATGCATAGCCTTTACACTTGTGAACTATCGATCCATAGCAGTTTATTCCGCTATAACAAATGTTGCAATTAAAGCGCAAATCAATGCCGAACCTATTGTGTGTGGAGCAATATATGCAATTGCAACAACTGTGGCCCAAACTCCAACAATAGCTAAGTATTTCATTTACAATTCTCCAAATCAATCAATATACATTTGCGACACTCTACATATGAATCGTCTTCTTCAAATGTAAATGCGGGCACATTTAATTGTGGGTGAAAAATCAAACCTTTGACAGTGTTAACCTTAAAGCCAGATTTGAAGGGTTTCGGTTCTCTGCCTGCAGAAGCTCTGCGCTTTGAAACCGTCTTTCCGATCATTTTAGACCATGATACTAGATCCATTTCGGTTGGCATATTTTTCACCCGTTTAGCTAATTGTTTGGCATTTGCGACACTCTACGTTACTCTGATCCATATGTCAAGTACAAAATGGAACCAAGCGCATAAATACATCTATAAATTACAGAAGGTTCCAATGAATCAAATAGAAAAAGACGTGTTACAAAATGTAGTAAAAACAAGTAAATCCAAAATTGAATGTTTCAAGCTTTTAAATATGCACCCAAAAAGTAGTTATTCATATAAAATCTTGAATTATTATATAAAATTATATGATATAGATATATCTCATTTCCAAGTAGATACTAATATAAATCAGTCAGCGCCTATAGATATTAAAGATATTTTGATAGGTAAACATCCTTTATATTCGACATCCCATCTAAGAGTGAGACTAATAAAAGAGGGTATTTTTGAACATAGATGTCAAAGGTGCCAATTGTCACAATGGAATGATTTACCGATTCCGTTAGATTTAGATCATATTAATGGTATACCAACGGATCACCGTTTAGAAAACTTAAGATTGCTATGCAGAAATTGTCATGCACAGACAACAACATTTTGTGGAAAAAATAGCTATAAGAAGAAACCCGAAAAAGTACAATGGTTTGTTTCTAACTTAAAAAAAGGAAGATTGACAGAAAAAGTAAGAAAAGATTTAGAGCTTTTAAAGAATTGTAATATTGATTTTTCGAAATATGGATGGGTGACAGAATTATCAATTCTATTGAATAAGAAACCACAGAAAATAAATAAATGGTTAAAAACATATGCGCCGGAAATATTATCCGGCGCTTTTCAACGAACTTTCCAGCGTCTCTAGGATTCGAACCTAGTAAGGGTTTCCCCCACAACTTCAAAGGATGCTGACTCAGCCATATGTCTCAGACGCTATAATTTTTGGCATGCCTGACAGGAGTCGAACCCGCACGTCAATTGTTCGTAGCAATTGATTCTTCCATTGAAATTACAGGCATATGTTTGTATTTATGTGAAGTCTACACACTATTTTTTGGTTTGTCAACAGGATCTGCTAAAATTTCCATTTCTGACCTCATTAGGACACGAGCTGTTCAAAAAATATGACTATACCATATGCTAACAGGCCCATTATTAGAATAAAATCATTGATAAGAAAGAATATTTCCCAATTATTTTTGGCTATTGGAACCTGTAGATTGATTTTCTCACCGATTTTTGCTACATAAAATGTCGCTGGAGATACTTTAGTTGAATGAATAAGATTCGATGAGTCAACACTGTAAACTATAATAAAATCAGTGTGTAGATTGCGCTTAGTCACATCAAGTTGTCCATACTTTTCTAGAACTTTGACTTCTTTGGTTTCATAACCATCGAAATGGTTCGGATATGTAGCCCATCCAATCAGAGATATAATAACAAGGATTGCAGTAATAATTTTGAACATCACATCTTCTCCGCTAATTTAACACGTTTATTAAAGAGTAAAAATGTTTCTCCGTTCGCGCAAACTACCTCATGTGCTTCTTGATATCCGCCCAATGGACCTACCGCACTACCATTAGTGCGCAATTGAGTCACGCCGCCGCGCGTAGAACAGAAATCATACGAACTATTTACCACCCACCCATCAACTTCTGTATAGTCGCTTATACAAGCGGATAGGAAAAGGCACATGATTGCGTAAGTTATTGTTTTCATTCATTTATTTCCACTTCTGGACCAATGCGCAAACCTTTATTGAAGTCATTTATTACTAAATGAAGTGGGATTCCCGTATCATCAGAGTATTGTTGAAATGACTCGGAAAGAGCACGCGCAAGCGCGTCCACCATTTCTTTTGTTGTATCGTTCATCTGAATCCCTTATAACAAATTCTATACCATTCACCATATTGGTCTTTTACCCAGACCCAATTACAGAAGTTTCTTTGTCTAAATTGGTAACGTCTGTAGTCGAAGTAATATCGGTCCCTATTGTAACTATGCGCTCTATCTCGTCGGTGCATTTCAAGTTGCCATTCTACATACGCACTATGGCGCTGTCTATATGACAGATGAGTCCCATTATCATAGTAAGAAATAGAAAAATCTCCAGGCATTGCTGGAGATAATGTTAAGAAGGTTAAGAAGGTTAAGAATATTGCGAATAGGAATGTTTTCATGATGTTCTCTAAAATTGGAGGAAGGCGGGTATACTCGAAATCCAAGCCATCTCTGGCTCCATCTGTTTTCAAGACAGTGGCCACACCTTGCAGCTTCACCTTCCACTATTTAGAATACAACTAATCAACAAAAATGTCAAGGATATTTTACCCGCTCTACCAACTGGCGTACCACCCGTCATTTTCGGGTGACTTGGATTCGAACCAAGGACACAGCGCTTCCAATGCGATAACCCTATAACTACGGTTGATTACCTGTAACTGGAGGAAGAAGTGAGATTCGAACTCACGGCTCTCTGCGAGAGAGCTTCACCTTTCCAAGATGATGGTTTAAGCCGCTCACCCATTCTTCCGATTTTGGAGGCTAGAGTAGGAATTGAACCCACTTGTTAACGAGTTGCAGTCGTTTGCATCGCCGGTCTGCCACCTAGCCACTTATTTTATAATCTAGCAAAAAACGTCTTGGCTTTTTTTCTTTGATAATATTAAGATAATCCAAAGACAGCGGCTAGAAAACTTATTCTACATTTTTCCAATTTACTTTATTTATTGCATTACACAATGTGTTGTGAGCTACACCGTATTTTTTACCTAATTCTCTTAGTGTTATTTTTGTTTCTTTATACTCTTGTCTAATTTTTTTAATTAGTTCTACATTTAGTTTTGAACATCTAACATCTGAACCCCTACGAACTTTCATTAATCCAGTTTTAATGGCATGCAAGATGTTTTCACTGCCCGTACACCATTCTAAATTGGATACATGATTGTTCGTTTTGTTTCCATCTTTGTGGTTAACTTGGGTATGTTCTTCGCTTTTCGGAAGGAATGCTAGAGCGACCTCTCTATGCACTCTAAAACATTTTTGCTTACCGTTTCTACCATATGGTTTTACTGTTACACAATAATAACCAGTTTTATGTATTGTTTGCTTCAGAATTTTATTCGTTTTATTATTTCTTAATAAGCCTGTGTCCGAGACAGAGTAAAGCTTATCAAACAAGTCAATTTCTTTCCAAGTTATAGACATTTTGGTTCCCCCATAATATCTATATTTATGTTTGGTCGGTCCTGTGTGAATCGAACACACTTAATCCAGTACCCAAAACTGGTGGTCAACCAATGACCCAAAGACCGTTAAATCTATTTAGTGTTTGTGTCAATCTAAATTTCTTAATGTTGCCAAGAATGGCGTGCTATAACAAGGAGAACTCAAAAGGAATCGTATGAAACATATCCTTGGCAACATTAAGAAATCTATTAGTCAAGCCTGAGATTAGAGCATGATGCGGTTGCCTTTCGGGACATTATCTCTAAGGTGCTTAATCTTAAAGTTCTTCCCTTATCCACTTCCACCTTGGAAGTATCAACCATAGCGGCCTTTTTATACTAGTGGCAATTCTAGTGTCACTGTAATCTATTCCAAGTTCCGTCTACCGCCTACCTTGCGAGCAGTACAGGGAGCTACCCCTTACGTGCAACTTTCCTTGAACAATATATCGCTTTGCGAGCTTTATATTGACTTGATTCACCGAAGTGTCAAGTGTTACGCTATTTTCAATTACAGCCGGTGACAACTTTGCGTTTTTATGAACTGATGGAGTCGAACCACCTTACGTTAGTGTTAAAAGACTAATGCCCAACCAATAGGCCAAGTTGTAACCTCCTAAGACGCGTGTCACCGTGACATCGTATAACTTTATTATACGATATACCACACGCCTCCTGTACTTTCATCCGCTAAGACTACTCACACTGTTGTATACCTTTATGGTGCACAAAGCTTCCATAACCTTATACATCTTCGTATGCGCCCTTGCCCGCTAAAGCTCGAACCTCATACCTTGGTATTCATCTTCGATTTTCAATGTATTTGCATGTGGTAGACTCTTGCGGAGCTACAGATATCCCACAGTTAGCCAGATATTCTGTCTGTCCCACTACATCTTCAATCTATCTGATTTTTTAGATCAGACCACTGTTTCCAGTGGAGATATGTACCATTGTTTAGATGGGCCATTTCTGGTGATTGGCTAGGGAGGCTGCCAATCTTTAAGCATCTCGCGATACTCTATCCGGTCACTAGTTCCTTTCGTCCCTAGAGTGCTAAACCATAGCTCTATTTAGTGTAGAGCTTTCGATCATTTTTCGGGAGATCTCGTCAGTGGTTCCCGTCTTGCATGGTGTGTATCTTACCTACTTCATTTTTTCTTGTCAAGCGTCTTTTTTCTTTTGATTCGTGAGCCCCTATGTCCACCTTATCGTTGAATCACTCCGCTATCTTTAACCATGATAGGTGGTTGCAACTTGCTTGTCAAGTGTCACAGACCAACAATTTTAATTGTCTTAACAACTTCTACTTTAATGTTAGTTTCTTGCAGAATCTTAATCAGATCATAGTCGGTGTCGTCGTAATTATCGTATAACTTTTCAATTGTTTTCTTGAGTCCGCTCTTTTTTATGCCAGATGCGAATACCTCATCATCGTAAATCACAGTATACAGAACTTCTTCCACTTCTTTCCCTTTTTTCACTTCAACACAAAGCGCGAATGGAACATACACCCATGCACACTGGTTTCTTGATCTGCCATAGACATATTTCTTACCGTCTAAGACGTTCACATTTGCGTCAAGAATGACGTCATCTTTAAAAATGCGAACTTCATGCATATAACCATTAATATCGCAAGTGACTCTGTAATTTTTATTCACAGTTTGATTCTCTCTCTGCAATCTTTTTGACGTGAGTCGTACAGAACTAACTCTACCTTAGTGCGAATCACATTGCAAGCCTGTGCTCTAAGTTGATCCGCAAATTCTTCTAATAGATCTACGACCTTTTCGAACGAGTACCGACTAACGGAATAGTGCATAGTCGCATAACACTTAATACCTTCGCCCAGACAAATATCATCTCTAATGCAAGAGAAAATCCAGCCGATTTCTTCCACTTTAGGTCGAATGGTCGATTCTTCACCGATTAAGGTAATGTGACATTCATAATAGTTAGTCATTGTCAGCGAATCCAATATCGCGCGTTTCTTTCTTCTGTGACGCGCGCTCTTTCTTAGAAGTGCGCCTTTTTGTGAATTTACCCGGAATACTCGGATTGATTCCTTCACCGCGCCTAGACCAATAATCGTCACGTCGAGTTTTTCTATTATTAAATGATCTGCTCATATTATTAAAAGAAAAGAGTATGAATGAACCAAAGACATACATGCGCGAGTACAAGCGAAAAAGCATATGAAAGTTGTAGGATAAATGCATTCTCCAGCGTATCCCTACCATCTGCAGTTTGATTATTTAATGCATCGGATAAGCTCTTATAGATTCTGAAGCATCCAGCGCACAAAAAAAGTCCCCAAGCCTGCAAGCTGGAAATGGTGTTCAAATTGAAATAGTCTTTGATAAACCAATTCCAAGCGTCCGCAATTACAACACCGTTATAGAAAGAAAGTGGCAGTGCAATGAACAAAAACATCAAAATAGCAACAATGAAATTCATATGTATAATCTCTTAATGTTTGAAGTTTATGGTGGTAGCCGTGAGACTCGAACTCACCTTAGCGTTTCCGCCACACCTTATCAGGGTAAAGTCAGAGTGTCAATGTGTTTTGAGTTTGTTTTTATGTTTAATAACGTTATCAGAATAATAAAAATCCGGCATATTTTTTCGCATCCACATGGCGGCTTTTGCGGGAGAGATTCCTAGTAATTTACCTAGTTTAACTGACCAGCCTCTCTCGTGGAAAGCTATGTCGCTGGCGTGTATAACAGATTTTCTGTCATTATACACTGATAATTCATCGCAAAATACATCATTATAATGAATTTTAAGCCATTTCTTTGCAGAAGAGGGTTGTATACCCCAAAGATTTGATAATTCAACAAGCCACCCCTTTTTTGAAAAATCTATCGGATTATTTAATAATGAATTCCTACGTTCCTGTATGCACATTTTAATTTCTGACTTTGAACGAGGAATTTTTTTATTTTTAGAGAAGTTAAGCATTTCCTGTTTTAGTGTATTTGCAATAGATATATCAAATTCATGATATTCAGTCGGAATATCCGCAATTCCCGCATGGACTTCTCTGTGACAATTTGCGCATAATAAAATACATTTTGGTAATTCATCACACATAGAATTCCATGAAATAGTTTTAGAACTAAACGATATTTCTTTTTTAGTAGGATCTATGTGGTGCAGTTCTAACGCATTTGGAGTCTTTGCATAAAGACAAATCTGGCATGACCCTCCCATTGAGGCTATTATTATTGTTTTTACTCTCTTGCGCCAATTTTTTACATATTCATACGATTTAGACATAAATAAACGAACCTTCATATATCCATATTTATGGAAAGTGTATAAAAAGGTTCGTTTTTTATTGGTCCTAGTTATCCGAGTCTAACGGACTATACACACTTATCAGGTGTGACCTTTCAACCGACAGGCAAACTAGGAGTGTAACGGTGTTGCTCTCCCCGAGAGCTAGACTACCATATTAGTTTTATTTAGTGTTGGCGCACGCTTGCAAACACGATCTATGATCGTCTGCATTCGTGCCAATGCTACATCTTCGTCAATCAATTTGTCAACCGATTCACAATATTTCTGATATTCGACAATTTCACTTGGAAGCCACCCGCGTTCCAAAAGAGATTGGGAAGCCGATCTAACCACAGGTTCATCTTCTGGATATGATATTGGGCCAATTCTGCGCATAATATCATCGAGAACTGTATTGATGTCTGCCGTTAGGGGATCGTTGATCATGGGAAATCCTTGGTTTGGCCATTATTCAGGATAGCTTCGCTTACCCCATCGATCATAAGAATCTGTACCATATTATGCATCATCTTATCACCGTGCTCGACAGAATTGTTCAGCAATTCAATATAATTCTTGCGGTATTCTTCAAGTTCGATGATTTGTTGCTTCTGACGCAAAATAGTTTTGTGCATTCTGATGATTTGGTATGCAATATTAACAATGTTTGTAGCTTCAGTCAAGTCTTCTAGCGTTGCGTATTCATTATGCATTTTAGTATGCCTAGAATCAGATTTATTGGTGGGACGAGTAGGATTCGAACCTACGGTGAGGGTTCCCCCTGTCGGATTAAAAGTCCGGTGTCTTCGGCCAACTTGACGACCGTCCCTTATGTGTAATGACTATACCTAATCTGTTACTCCGAGTCAACCTGTTAGTTCGCGCAAGCGTTTTAAGGTAGTAAGCAATCTATCCATGGATTCTCCTACATTTTCCTTTGAACGCTCCCTTTTATATGACTCCAAGTTCCAAATACCCCAATGCAATGCATCTTTCAATGCTTTCGCCCAATCTGGTTTAATATTACTTGGAAAGGTATACAGGCTAGCAAGAGTCGAAATGTTAATCGTATAGTAACAAAAATCTTTTGGAAAAGGAATTCCGGGGACAGTTGTACACGGCACGTCCAACATTTTCGGAATGAGCTTCTTGAAGACTTTAAAATCTTCATGTCTCTTAAAGTTGTGTAGTTCTAATACCTTTTTCTCAGATTCCGGCAAGATTAGTTCATCGCGCGATGAAAGCTCAATAATATGAGCTTTACGTTTATGACGTGTAAAACTCTTAGCTGGTTGCTTCTTTTTTGAAGCAATCAGTTCTCCATCAACCCATTCATAACCATTACCAATGACGAAAAATAGATGGACCGCCACGCTCAATGGATGAGGAAACAAACTTGGGTATCTATAGAAACAATCCTGCATCGTATCCCTGAAATTCATTAAAATAATCCTTGTTCTATTTGTCAAGAAGTAGAATAACATAGAACTTCACGGCTTGGGAGAACTCTACTCCCTGATACGTTTTTTTACTTTTGGCGTAAGGTACGCTACCTGCCAGAGTTTTAATTATTTGTTAAGTTCTATGTTAATTTGGTGGCTCGTGTAGGGTTCGAACCTACGACATTCGCTTTGTAGGAGCGACACTCTACCAACTGAGTTAACGAGCCATATCTATAAACAATTTATGAAAATGGGACGTCGATATTTCGCTATCGACACACTTCCAATTTTACTTGTAGTGTTGGTTGCGATCTAGATTCTTGTCTAGCCATGACACTTATTTGCATGTCAGTATCATACACTTTTTAGGCTCTCTACAACCGGCCTAGCTATCATATAAGATAACCCACTTTCTTCGGTTTATAAACATTTTAAACTTGGTGAGGTCTGCCGGAATTGAACCGGCGCTGTCGGTTCTTCACACCGATGCTATAGTTCCCAAAATCAATGCCAATAATGACATAACTTCGGGTTTGTGTCAAGTGAAATTTTCACTGACAACGGCCAACTACATGCCTCTATCGGATCAACTGTGAAGTCTCCGACTGCCTTTTAAATCAGTAAAGATTTAAAATACCTACTTAGCTAAGACCTCAAAATTATTGGGAAACGGGTCGAATCGAACGCCTTGCCCCGTGGGGACTTGGTTTACAGCCAAGCGACTACACCAGATGGTCCTTACTTTCGTCTCCCATAATTCTATATATCATTCTTGCTCATGTTTCGTTTTTACTTAAATGACTTAACATGTCGTTCGTCATATAGCCAAGAGCGTGACTAGAAATATGTACCATATTTCAGAGAAGACGGCATTCACCATCACCGCTATAGGATCGACATTCAACGCGTCGATTACGGCCACAGTTTAAACGATTACTGTGGAAAAATGGTGGTCGGACCAAGATTTGAACTTGGACGAGATTATTGCAGCATCACAATCCCTAGGGTGCTACCCGTAGCGTCTACCTGAAAAACATCGCCATCGCCGATGAGGACATCTTTCTCTCTTTTCGCCATCCAACCATGAGTTCATACTAACAACACTTGCTTTCGTTGTCAATCATCTTCGCCGTCTTGATTTCTCAGCCAAGATGTTATAACAAAAAGAGCAATTAAAATGTTACAAATTGCCAACAATGGCTTGATTACCATCAATGTCATTGTCGTTAGCCAGAATAATACAAAAATTTTCGATTCTACTGGCAACAACAATCTCCAAAATTTGGTGGGCTTGGTCAGACTCGAACTGACACCCCAAAAGGGACTACGTTCTAAGCGTAGCGCGGCTGCCATTACACCACAAGCCCATATATTGTATATATCAAATTACAACTGTCCACCAAAATGGGATGATAAAAATAATCATCACAATCGCTGACACAATCAGTTTAACAGTTTCCATCACAGATTCCTCCAGATGTATGTAGTATACGCGAGTTCCTTGCTTCTGCCAAGTGCATCAATTTCATGTAAAAGAATGTTGCGCATTGTTTCAAATTCAATGTTAAAATTGACACCTTTCAAGAAGTTCATGATACGTGACATGCGCAGTACATTATGATTTCCGCCACGAAGCCATGTCGCGATTCTCATAGAGTCAACATTACAACCATCGCAGTAATATGTTGGATCAAAGCCATAATTCTTGCAGAAAGTAAAGACTGTATCTACAATAATTGATCGGTATACACCATCAAACACTGAAAAGTCTTTAATTACAGGAGCGAACGGGTTCATTTTGCTCGGAGCAATGTTTGGAAACAAAATCTGCACATGCCCGTGACACTCTTCATGTTCTTCCTTAGAGAAGCGTAGGATATCTTTCAAAGTCTTACCATGAAGAGTTTTTTCCAACGTGATCTTATCATCAATTGGGGCATTATAGTTGTAAAAGTTCTCTACAACTTCTTTAGTCAGAATTTGGTTCATTCGTAATAACTTCCCATTCCTTGAACGTTTTCTTCACACCTTCATCATTTTCACAGTAGAGCAGATGATACTGATACTTGTTGCTCGCAGTTTTTGCTTCTATACCCTTGACAATGAAGAAGTCAACAGTACCTAGTACGCGAATTTCTTCGCCCAGCTTGAAATTGCATGGCTTTTTATAGGTCATTATTATCACTAGGTGCGTTTGAATTGGCGCGCCCGGCAGGATTCGAACCCGCATATATCGGTTTAGAAGACCGTAGCCTATCCTTTCGAGCCACAGGCGCATATTTTGTCTTAGTCTACAGTCTGTATAGATGACTGTCAACTTATTTATACTTCCATAAATATTTTTTTATTGATGGAGATTTTATGGAAGCTTTCCATAAAATTCTGTAGTGTATCCCATTTTTATACTCCTAGTCCATCAACGTGTCAACAGAGTTAATCAGTAGTTTGAATAATAGTGCAAATGGATAGAGAACCGCAAGGGTGCCCAGAACCACAATCACAATGATTCCATATGTTACCACAATCGACCTGAACAATTCATAAATCGAGAGTAGAATTGTTTCGAAAAAAACAATAATATCACCCAGCGTCATCTTCTAAGTCCATGTTTTCTAAATCGTTTCTGAGATTGCGCTTACATTCTTGCGCATGTTCTGGATCAAGATAGCACATCTTAAGTGGAATCTCAATTCGTAATTTTTCACTCGTCGCTTCCAACATATTTTTCTATCACCATTTCAGGTTCAAAAAGAGCACACCACCATTTTTCTTTTGGGAAGTTACTCTGGCTAGGCCAGCAATCTTCTTCGGTTTCGCGAACTTTGCTTACAACGTACCTAAGTGTATCCCCGTCACAAATGAAATCATCTACGAAAATGGGTCGGATGCCACGGAATTTATTTTTCAGATCGAACGAGTGTCTTTCCACCTGCTGACCATGCGACTTCTCATTGTACTTACGTACATACATCATTCCGGCAAGCCGGTCAATCTCTTGCAGCTTCAAACCAAGAATTGTGGCAGAAGAAATTCCACTCATTCCACTATAGCATAGCACGAAGTTGCTACGAGGGAATAGGTGCAGCAAATCTTTTGCAAATTTGACAGCAATCTGTGACAAAGCTACAGGGTCCATGCTATTTGAATAATGGGTACTGTAACCTTTACTCATTGTTCATCTCCAAAATGAAAGTGCGTTGCATCATGGTGTATAGTTCACTGGCTTTTGTGATTTCCTTAACAGTAGGCCAGCGGTTTCCCTTGATCTCATTACATCGACGACACGCGAGCACTGAATTACCCGCCTTACGGAATCCCTTGCTACGCGGGAACAGATGGTCGATAGTATAGCCCTTCTCTTCCTTAGCGCCACCTGAATGAGCAATATACTCGATATATTTGTTACAATAAAAACACCGGGCGTTTTGATATGCATACAGAAGAGCGGTTGGCGGAGCAGTCCACGGAAGATTCTTGGGTTTGTACGTATGGAGTAGAGCGGGCGGGGCACACATGATGTGTCATGTCGTTGTTGAACATGGCAAGGACAATACAATCAAACTAAGGCTTGTGTCAAGCCTTTCATATGTGTTATGATGGATCATCCACTGTGAGAGGATGAAAAAGTGAGTAATACAACAATAATATTGAAGAATATTCTCATCTTGAGAAAGAAAAGAAGTGCGGCACGATCATAAAGAACTAACCATGGAACCTTTCATTGCAACAAAAATGGACGCTATCATTGGATTGATAGTTTTTGCTATCATAGCTGGAATCTTTGAATGGCGAATCTATCTAAGGCGCCAACGAGCCAAACAGTGGATGCAGGAAATGAAAGAATTGTCTAAAATTGTCAAGAGGCGTTAAATGCGCGTCACTTATGTAATTAAATTCAAAGAAACCGGATTATTTAGGAACGAAGACGATGGTACAATATTTAAAATCCCTCTTTCAGACGTGGTATTACTTTCTCCTGCATTACGTCCTGGATGTTCTGGACAGATTGTTCAGGACCAATCAAGAGGGCGCTATAAATTTATCTATGATGCAGAAACGCAAACCGATGATCGACAAATCTCTTGTGAAAACAATGACTTACAAAACTTGGAAGGAAATTCCGAACAAGTATAAACGGGCATTGGGCAACATGCATCATAAAATTATCGATGGATTGATGTATGAGATCTTTACAATGGATGACAATCAGATTGATATAATCAAAGTCTATCTAATTAATGACCACCCTGTCGCATGGTATACTGTTGCGAGGCACAGTGGGTCAAATAACATAAATCGAGAAGCGTGTTTTTGGGTTCAGACAAAACTGAGGGGTAGAGGACTTGGTAAAGAAATGTGGGATGATTTCTTTAATTGGGTTAATATAGAAGGTCATAAAAAGGATGTAACCTTCAACCTATACGATGATTCAATCTTATATTACAGAGCGGTTAAACATATCCTCCCAAAAAATGTAACAAATTTCATTCGCGCTTGACCTTCTACAACCAATGTAGTAGAATCTTCCAATCTACTAAGGAAAAAACATGGCTAATAATGTGCTGTATACAACTGATGCAGGTGAAAAGTTCTGGTGTTCCAAGGAGCAATCCGATACCCTCGATGTTCTAAAGGAACTGAACGCTGGCGGCATTGGCACTATCTATGGCTACAGGCCGACCAGCGGTTATTCTGTTTCGCCCATCATGGATGTTCAAGTCATTACTCGAATTTCCGTCGAAGCATTGTATAAGCGAAAGATTGCTGCGCTTGAGAGTGTTTCTTACTCCGATGTAAAGGAATTCATCGAAAAGTCGAATGATTCAAAGCTATCTTCCCTAGATGCGAAGGTTGCAGAAGATCTTTTCAATGATCGTAAGAATCGACTGATTGCCTCTATGAAGAAGACTCTTGAAGGGGATCGCTCTGACGCTGCTCGCCAAGGCCATGATCGTAATAATATTACAGTCTGCAAGGGTGTCAAGGTCAATCTTGAGGGTCGAACTGTTGACGGCATTAAACATCCGAATCTATTTGACGGATATCCAATCGCCGCAACCATCAATCTCATGTGTATCGAAATTGGGCGCACAGTGCGCCAGGAAGGCGTTTATAAGACTGTCAATAGTGGTGCACCGGTGCTTGTCGAAAACTTGATTGAGAAGCAACTCAATTCAAAATCAATCGGTCTTAAGACGTTCTCTCTGGATTCATCCAAGTTTGAAAAAATCGTTGTCGCAAAGAAGTCTATCACGCGTGACGACATTAAGGATGCGGTCAGGATGGCTCCGGTAAAGTTCGATTCGATTGTTGAAGAAATTCTGTATCTCATTGAAGCATATAACGCTTAATAAAGGAAAACAAAAATGTCTAAAGAAAAGAAGTTGGTTAATCACGTCGCATACGTGCTTGATATGTCAGGCTCAATGTCTTCATATGAAGGTAAAATGCGCTCGCTAATTGAAGGTTCACTCAAGGCGATGCAGAATAGCGCACGTACAATGAATCAAGAAACATATTTCTCGCTGTATATGTTTGCGGACACTGTTCAAGCGGTGTGTGTAGACGTGCCAATCGAAGATGCTGATCTATCTCGCGTCAGTTTTAAGACCGGTGGATTGACTGCGCTTATCGATGGCATTCTCAAGGCAGTTCGTGACGGTCTTAATCTACAGGTCAAGCATAAGGAAACAGAAGATCACGCGTATCTGTTGAACGTCATCACAGACGGTGAAGAAAATCGGTCTAAGACTTCTGTTGCAGATCTTAAGACAATTCTTAAGCGGTTGAATGATCGCTGGACAATCGCCGTTCAGGTGCCAGATGCCAATGGGGTTTTCTTTGCGAAGAATCTCGGCTTTGATGCTGACAACATTGAAATTTGGAAAGCGGGTAGTTCGCGCGGCCTCGAAGAATCACTTGATAGTTTTACAAGGGGTTATGATAGCTACGTTTCTTCACGTAGCACCGGCGCAACTCGTTCCGTCAATTTCTATGCGAAGACTGATCTTTCCACTCTCTCAAAGAGCACTGTCAAAGGAACACTCGTGGAAGTGTCTGGAAAGCTCTATCCGTGTCAAAGTGGCCCCATCCAGATTCGTGATTTCGTTGAAAATGTTACCAATCGCCCTTATGTAAAGGGTAATGCATATTATGAATTGGTCAAGCCTGAACTGATTCAAGAAGGTAAAGATATTGTTATTGTAAACACTGTCGCAAAGGATGGTAAGAAGTATGGCGGCGCAGAAGCGCGTCATATTCTTGGTCTTCCAGATGGTCGCTTTAAGTTAACTCCCGGTGATCATGGCGATTGGCGAGTGTTTGTGCAGTCTACCTCAGTAAATCGCAAGATTGAAAAGGGTACATCTGTTTTCGTTAAAGACTAATATAATAAAGGAGCAAAGCCCGGTGTATCACTACACCGGGCTTTTTCTATGTCATTGATTTTACTAATATTCACCGTAATAGTATGTTGCTCCGTTTGGGGGTTATATTACGTCGGTCTACACAAAGATTTACATTTACTGGATTCCACATGGTTCTTTTGGGTTAGAATCTGTGCTATCATCCTAGTCATAACAACATTTATGGTATTCATATGACTATACATTTTACAAGCGATTGCCATTGGCACCACAAAAAAATTATTCAATACTCTAATCGTCCATTCATTGATGTGGACGACATGACTGAAAAAATGATCAAAAATTGGAACGTGCAGGTAGCGCCCACAGATACCGTGTATCATCTTGGAGATTTTGCGTTCGCAAAGATTGATAAAATAGAAAAGATCCTATCTAGGCTAAATGGTACTAAACATTTCATTAATGGAAACCATGACAAAGAAGTCAAGTATAATAGAAACAGATTGATTGACGGCGGGTTCGTAAAATCAATTAAAGATTATGATGAAATTACAATAGACAATCAATTTATTGTTCTGTTTCATTATGGTTGTAGGGTTTGGAACCGTAGCCATAGAAACAGTTGGCTATTATATGGCCATTCACATTCCAGTTTACCACCATTCGGAAAGTCCGTGGATGTGGGCGCTGATTCCACATGGATCACTGGCAAAGCGGAATATCGTCCATTTTCATTCCATGAAATAAAAAAATTCATGGATACACAACCTATCAGCGTTGTAGATCATCACGGAGCATAATAAAAATGTATAATGATAAAGAAGCTGGGCAATATAATGAAGATGTTGAAAAGCAGCGCATGCTGAATGCATTGAAGAATGAAGGCTTCCGCCTAGATGACAATATTGCTAGACTAGCGTGGCGAATCGCTATTGATTACGCACCAAATCATCAAGCAGAAACAGATCTGTTTAAAGAAATTTCCAACCTTGTCCGAAAAGAGCGAAATAGGATCTAAAATGGGCACTTTTTACATATTACTGATTGCAATTATAGTGCTCACGGTGGCTTTTGTTCTTGCCATCGAGCAAAACGAGGGTGGTGCCGGTTTTGTTTTATTGTTTCTTGCCAGCGCTATTATTTCATTGTGTGTCTATTCCAGTGATTATTTTTACATGACTTTCTCCAATGCTAAAGTAGTGAAAATGCAAAACATCTGTGAAAAGTTTGGTGGATTATCCGAATTCGATGTATCAGAATTTAAGTGTAACGATGGTACTATCATTAAAATTGATAGCATTAAACTTGATCCAGAAGCACCATAATGAATATTTTCGTACTTGATCTAGATCCATTTTTAGCGGCCCACTATGCCAATGATAGGCATTGTGTGAAGATGATTCTAGAGAGTTGTCAGCTATTGTCTACTGCGCATCATCTATTAGGCGATAGCTCTAAAATTACATATAAGGCTACTCACGCAAATCACCCTTGCGCTATTTGGGTTAGACAGTCCTCGGCTAACTATGAGTGGTTAGTCAAGCATACAATGGGTCTATTAGATGAATACACCTTGCGCTATGGTAAGATCCACAAATGTGATTCTATTCTAACGCCACAATTATTGGATGCTCCAAATAGAATTCCACATGGAGATCTCACACCATTCGCATTAGCTATGCCAGATCAATATAAAGTATATGATGACCCTGTTACATCATATCGCAATTATTATATTGGAGAAAAATTATCTTTCTCAACTTGGAAACATGGTATTACACCGTCTTGGATTTCAAAATCGTAATTTTATTTTTAACGCGTACTACGAAATACCAATAAAAACAACAACTTACAAAAACCCCACACCAGCCACGGTTGAACAATGGCTGGTGTGGGGTTTTTGTTATTATTTGTTTAGTTTAACATAGTTCAAATCATATCAATATCCAGAATTGAATGTGTGCTGACCAAAATGGCAAATTGACTATCAAACAAAACTTGGCGGGATTTATTACATTCGTGTAGAATCTCTGCCACATCGTACACCGCTATCTCAAACCCACAATCGTGTAGATGTTCGCGACATTCTTCATTAAACCATTCTTTTATATCATTTAAATCGCTGCACGCGGAGCGTGAGTGTTCATCATAATTCCAACCAAGATTCCACCAGTGATGGCTTACTTTGATACTGCTCGCATATGAATTAAATAGATGAGTAAAATAGTCCAATTTATTTGGATCTATGTAGGAGTTGGTATTGAACGGACCGAACGGCATGCTCAAAAATGAAGAAGATTTTCCTTTCATCATTGTTCTAGCTACTTGTTTTTTCAGTTGGATTCGATACACAAGAGGCATTTCACAGTCTCCATTTAAATTGGTCAATGGCAGGCAATGGGCTCGCCATCCTCCAGAATAACACACCGTTCCTGAACGCAGCCTTAATGGCTGACCTTTTGTTACAACAAATTCTTTGAATAATTCATTGACGATTCAGTTATAACAAAATACAATCTAGTGGGGAGAATCATCATCCCATATCCAACCTGAACAAAAAATAAACAGAATCAATTAGTTACATAATTTTCGTTGACAGAGTGATTTAATTATATTAAAATGGGTGCGTGGTCGGGGAGAGTCTCTTATCGATTAGTCGCGCGTGCTCGCGATATGAACCTGGAGTGTTCCCACGTTCGAAGGTGTATGAATCATTCGTGAATTGTTGGCATTTGTTCATAAAAAAGTTGTTGCATTCCATCGGGTATAGGCTTATAGTGATTCCACGGTCGGCGAGGCGCTGACCACTACCCCCAACATCTGGAGCTTAAAACATGAACATCTCTGACCTTTCCAACTACGGTATTCCGACCACGGGTCTGACCCGCGCAATCAATCATCTCCGCACTGATATGACCTCGGCCCGCAAGTTTGCGGAAGTCTTTGGCGTCACCGACGAAGATGATCGTATCACACTCAAGGCTGCGCAGATTGCGGTGACCGAAATCTTCCGCGACACGCATGATACCGAACTCCGCAATATCGTTGCCGCTAAGACCGAACAGCATCGCGCTTTCCTCGAAAATCGCGCTCCGGTTATCGCCCCCGTGACGGTGACCGCATCTTCACCGGAAGTGGTTGCAGAGCCGGAAGTGGTTGCAGAGCCGGAAGTGGTTGCAGAGCCGGAAGTGGTTGCAGAGC